>Ga0310690_10000663_pt1 | contig 69886 bp, 43 predicted proteins | sample AusTroGonzalo_MG_2_FD_207661 | JGI IMG/M metagenome (GOLD analysis project Ga0310690, IMG submission 207661) | Bovine rumen microbial communities from tropical cattle in Woodstock, Queensland, Australia - Gonzalo_04 (v2) (version 2) | ecosystem: Host-associated > Mammals > Digestive system >...
ATTTTGTACGCGTTTTCAGCATCAATAGATGCCGCTAATGCTTGATAATCCATATACCATATGTTTGTCCCGGCTATCTGCGTCATCTCGCCCCAGAAATGATAGTAATGCGGTGAGTGATCACTAATTGCGTAGTTATATTGAGCGCCGATACCTTTATTGGCTTCATGATCCCAGTAATCTCCGTTGTCATAGAAATATACATATACATGTTGCCATCCAACCGTATTGTTGAAGTAGATCATGTCTTTCTTCGTATAGGTTGCTGTCAAGACTCCGTCATAGTCGGCACTGATATAGATACTATCCTTGTTGGTGCCACAAGATGCAGCGTCTGCACAGTCATTATGCAGCACATCGCTAAGCGTCCAACCGCTGAATGAATAACCGATCATACTCGGTGCTTTTACACCGACAGACTCCAGTGCCGGAATAACAACCGAACCGTCAGGTGCAATCGAATTGCCGCTATTATCGCGATAACGGATAGTCACATTGTTGCTGGCTGCTACACGGAAACTCTGCGTTGTCGAGTCAAGAACCTCACCGCTTCCGCACACACTACCTGTGCGCAGCACACACGCTACGATATACATACCACCTTCTTCCGGTGCGGAGAACGATACTGTATTTCCCGAACTCGGAGTAAAGGTTGCAGCGTGCTCACTACCGTTGTTATACAGCAAATGCCAGCAGACGCTTACGGAGGGCTCCGGCGACGGAGTCAGCGTCGCAGTAGCCGTTACAGCACCGCCCGGTGCTACCGAAGCAGCCGACAGCGCCAAGGAGATCTCTGCTTTCTCATATTGGGCATAAACGGTTGCTCCGGAAAGTTTTTTCCATTTGCTGCTTGCGTCTGTCCAGACAGTCTCGCTAACGGTGATGCTGGGTTGCAGATTGCCCGAAGCATCAATAATCAACTCACCGTCGGTAGCAGCTGTGTACCAGCCTTTGAAATGGTAGCCTTCTTTTACGCCAACAGGACAAGATGCAATCGTGGTATTGTTGTATATTGCATTCTGGTTAGAGCCGGATAATGTACCTCCATTGGTGGTGGCGTCAAACGTAATAGCATACGCATTTGCCTGAAATTTAGCATAGGCAGTGGTGGCTGCTGAAATATTTTCATTATACCAATTCGCATTCGTGCTGAAACGTGTGTTATATCCTTCTCCATTGTAGTATCCAAGGAAAGTATAACCATCTTCAGCAGTAGCCGACAGGTCAATACGACCTCCCGAAGCTACGTATTGTCCGTTCGTGATAGGAACAGTCGTAGCACTTTCAGTTGCTGTTGCGGTCACATTACCGCCTACGCTTCCGTCCGTGAATGAACTACCGCCATCTTGCGAATAACCCCAACCTAAATTGAGGATGTACGATGCCGGACGGTTGAGTTTAACAGTCGGATAACGATTGTCATCATTGGAGATGCAGGTAATATTGAACGTATAATCACCGCGTCCTGCAGTCCAGAAAACAACGTCCAGATTCTCGTGATCTAAGACCAAAGAAGAAGAACCGATATCTGTACCCATAGGATCATATCCCATGTTCCGATTCAGTTCGCGGTCATGGATAACGAACTTATAATTGGTATTCGGATTGAGCGTGCGTGTACACGTGAGGTTTACACCGTCTGCCGTACCTAAAGACGTTACGGTTCCGCTAAATGGAGCTCCTGTTGACCAACCCGGCATACCGGCTTCGTTACCGAGATCATTATTATTCAGCGAACCTCTCAGTTCGTAACGCAGTTCGAAGTTCGCAGTAACCGTTTTGCCGCTTGTGGTGGTTTGAATGGTAATCGTCTCATCGGTCAGAGCACCGCTAACGCGTGTTACACCGTCAGGGACAGTCCAGTTTAAGAAGTGCCAAGCTGCATCCTGCGGAACAGCTGTAATCGTTTTGGAAGTAGTGATACCTGTCTTGGTGCTTGTTACCGTCGCACCGTTCACTTCTACATGACCATGCGTGTCATTCTCCAAGGTAACGTCCGTAGCAGTCTCTACGAACTTCGCATAAACAGGCACATTAGCTCCTATGCTGCTAATGGTAAGCACATTATCTCCATCTATTTCCGCATTGTCACTACCATCGGTATAAGCATTTGTGCAGCTTGCATCTTTATACCATCCGCCGAAGGTATAACCACTTGCCGGCGAAGGAGTAAATTCTATGCTACCGCCGCTGATAATATAATTGCCGTTGACGATAGTTGCAGTAGAACCGCCTTCTGTTGCTGTGGCTGATACCGTACCGCCGGTAGTGCCATCATGTAATCCGGCATCCACGTCTGCATACTTACAACCCAAAGTCAGTTGGTAAGATGTCGGAGCAGATATTTGAACATACGGATAATTATTGGCATCTTCCGAAAGATGGGTTACTGTGAACGTATATGTACCGCGACCTACTGTATTGAAAAAGACAGTCCGGTCTTGTGTGTCCATAGGCCAGTTGTTCGCTCCGATATCGTCATATCCGCTTCCGTGGCCCATCGTTTTTCCGCTTGTACGGTCGAAGATCTCAAACTTATAGCGTGTATTCGGTTCCAACGTGCGTGTGCAGACTAATTCGACCGCACGTTTCCCGTCACTCACAGTGTTGGTGTAACTGTTAACCACAAAGTCAGCATCTCTATCATCCCATTTGGAATTGTTATCCGTACCCGGCATACCGCTTGCTTGTTCATCGTGACGCGAACCTTGCAGCGCATAACGCGGCAGGAAGGTGGCAGTCAGGTTACCGCCATCTTCGGTAGCATTGATATGCGTGGGGTTGGTACCTGTTGTCTCTCCTGCTTTCTGTGTTACTTTGTATAACGACCAGTAGCGGAAATGCCATGCATTGTTCGCTATAGTAGCGGTAACTTCCGGAGCTGTAGCAATACCTGCCTGAACGCTTGCCGGCGAAACAGTACCACCATAGACACCGGTTGAATATTCATGAACATTCACCGGCTCAGTATGCAGCGTCTCTTCATAAACGGCATAGAACTGATTGTTGGAAGAGGAAACGGTGGTTGTCAGTGTCTTTTCGTCACCGTCTGAATCAGTGTCTGTTACCTTATCACCTGTGCCGGTAGCATTGTTATACCAGCCCTTGAACGTATAACCTGTATTAGGAGCGGCTGCGGTGAAAGAAACCGAACTGCTGTTCAGATAATACGTATTATTCGTTACGGATGTCGTAATTGCGGCACTGTGTCCGGCTCCCGTACCGATAGTAGCTACATCATAATGTACTTGATAAGCCTCGGGGAAGTCAACAGATACCTGCATACTACCAATACTCTCGTTATATACATATGTGATGGTGTACGATCCGGCATAATCTGTCTGGAAAGTAATATATTCATCATTCCCACCATTCTGCTCCAGACCTGTTACCGAATTGGATTCTCGCGTCAGTGTTTTACCGCCATCAACACCATACCATACATCATCACCACCTGCATCTGCTCGCTTAACCACCTTGAAGTGATAGGTTGTTGTTGCCGGTAATGAGAATGATTGAAGGAAGGTGTTCGATGATACATTCGGCAGTCCTTGATATGCGCCCCAACTGCTCCATTGATCTCCCTTGACATTCCACTTATCCGCGAAGTTAGCAGTTACAGTTCCGGTAGATGTTGCCGTAACAGTTGTTGATTTGCTGGTTGCACTAGCAATTGTGATATTATTCGTGCTAGCTGTCCAGTTCACAAACGCGAAGTTCGAACCCGGAGTAGCAGTAATCGTACCCGAAGACTGATATTGACCAGCTGTTACAGAAGACGGACTTACCGTACCACCCGAACCGGCTGCAACCGTTATGGAATATGTCGAAAGAGTAGTAAAGTTCTGTACCGAACCATAATTTGTTCCTTGACCGTTTGTTGCGTAAGCAATAACGTAATATGTCGTACCTGCCGTAAGACCGGATTTGGTGTTGCTGAACGCACCGGTAGAAGAACTAACTTCGCTACTTACAACCTCCTTTGTTCCTACGCCTAAGTTAGATGATGACAATGCCGAGTTGGTGCTCCAATAGTAGCCACGCTCTGTATAATCATCATTACCTGCTGCTGTTACGTTACCGCCCAACACAGCACTTGTCTCGCGTATCGTTCCCGCAGAAGACGTTGTTACCGTCGGTTTTGCCGGAGCAGTTGACGAAGACAAGGTTTGCTTACTATTATCATTCGTACTCATAGTGTAGTACGTATTGTCGCTAACGCAGCCTGAACCGGTAAATAATAGGTCAACCGTCTTGTCTTGTTCGTTGGTTCCTGTACCATTATTCAACACGAATCCAGTATAGCAAGAATAAACGACAACGGATATCCATTGGCCGCCGATAGCCGTTATACCCGTCTTTGTTCCGGGCCAATCCGTTGCATTCTCATCGCCCCAGTGGTGGATCTTGATGTTGCTCGGACCCCAATTGTTGTTATCACGCACATAAATAGTCTTCTTACCATACGCCGTGAGCGTGGATGTACTTGAAGTACACTCGTAGCCGCTGGATGTAACACGTGCACGAACATACAAAGTAGCCTCTGATGTATTTGCCGGTACAGTCCAACTTTGACTTGTCGAAGTCGTCGAGGCTATCTCAGTAGTAGAGCCGCCCGGGAACGAGCTACTCGTACTATATTCATATACGATATTTGGAGTAGCACCCGCATTGGATGGAGAAGCAACCAATGTCAGTGTCTCGCCAGAATATACATTACTTACAGTGGTAGAACTTCTTTTTACTGCCAAAGAAATTGTTGGCGCAGTAACTGCTTTAAACCAAACAGTTGCACTCTGAGTTGTCTCACTACTAGAACTTGAAATATAGTTTTTACATGTTACTGTTGTGGAATACTTTGTGTTATTAGTAGAACAATTAAGAACTATATCATCATCTGTATCATAACTTCCAGAATCCCATTTGTACTTTAAAGTAGCATCAGGGTCGGCCACTTGTGCTTCACCTGTAGCTTTTACGGTTACATTTGTTCCCGTAGGTACAATGTACGGATCAAGTTCAGTACCACTACCACTACTTGGTACTACGTCCCAAGAAAGAGTAACCGCTTTTACTTTGGGGACATAGGTAGAGTTGTACGTGAAATCCCCATTCCATCCAGTTGATTTTACGAAATAATTATTTGTGCCATCATACTGCATTTTAGCCGATGTGTTCCAACAAGGAGGATTATCCCATGTATTAGTGGCATTAGAGGCTTGCATTCGACAAAAGTACATGTCCCAATATTTATCAGGAGCAATAGCATAATATATATCTGTTTCTCCTCCAACTGCATAGCATGAGAACCAAGAATCATCTTGTCCTCCTCCATCTTTCCACTGGAAGCATACTGCAAAACGTGCATCTGGAGCCCAAGTGTCGGAAGTTTTAAAGTAGAAATACTTTCCTTTAGGGGTAAGTTCTCCCGCCCACATCTGTCCCACACCGAGGGTGAGGAGGGTGAAGAGGGTAAATAGAAGTTTTGTCATGCCGACAGAGTACCGCCCTTTGCTTTGACCGTCGGTTGACCGTCGTTCGACCGTCGTTCGACCGTCGTTATTTACACGACTGAATAATTGAAATTTTTTCATATTATTTTGTTGTTTTTAATTATTTCGTTATTTGGTAATTTTTGCGATTCTTCTAAAGCCTTTTCTTCTTTGGCGACACGGCGCTCTACTTTCTTTATGTCCTCGGCAGGTGGTAACAACTCCGGTCTAATACCACGTTCTCCTAACATGTTCCGCACTGTGCGGTTGTTTTGTACATGTTCCGTTGTGATTGAAGGCTCTCCATGTAGATCTTTTGCTTCAACATTGAAGTTTGTCATTTCAGTTGCTAGGTTCTTTGCTGCAATTGTTACTTGTGGCAGATGGTCAGCCAAAGCTCCGTTCTTCACTCCCAAGCGCTTCTTCATCTGCTCCGTTGTTACGCCTCCGAATAATGCTGCATCTCCTTTGGAACGGATACGACCGAACCCCTTGTCATCAACTCCTCGTTCGTATATGTTTTGTGAAAGACGTTTTTCTGAAGCACGTAATTCTTCGCGTTTCTCCAGACGTTGTTGCAATTGTAAGCGCTCGGCAATCAATTCAGCCTTACGTGTCTGGACTGCAAAATAACTCTGTGCAAAAGCAATCTCTTCTTTCTTCGGATCACCGTTCTGTGCGATAAGATAGCAGGCATAACGAGTGAGAAGGATGTCATCAATCTGCTTCTGTGCTCCTTTAGGCATCGGTATCGTTTTCGTGACGTCACGAAAATGATCATCGATGCTGATATTCTGTGAGTTACATGCATCTTTTGCTCGGTTGATAGCTACAAAAAAGTTCTCCCAACGTGCGTAACCGCACACGCCCTGCAACTCACGCGCGTACCAAACTTCAATCGTCGAACCATCATCAGCCGTTATCTCATGCATGATGCTGTCAAACGTCGATTTATATGTCAATATGCTTTGGTTATCCATTTTGTTTTAGTTTCCCTTTTATTTCATCTGCTATGAATGCTTCTGCTTTTCGCTCATCATTGTCAGTACGGACTCATCTACATAATTATCAATCAGCAGTATAGACGATTTTGCCGACTTAATAAGCCTCTCGATAAATTCAAATGCATCATATATCTGCCCGTCCACAAAGAGTCCTTCCCGAGGTGGCAAGGCGGCATGTACAAAGTATTCTATTTGTGCTTCCGTCTTTGACATACGCTGCTCCAAACGTTCTATACGGCTATTAATCGCATAGCCATGGCGCAGATAATTATTAAGCACTTTAGTGGCCCATTGACGGAATTGTACACCACGTTGACTCTTTACGCGGTAGCCAACTGAAATAATCATGTCAAGATTATAGTAGGCAACCCGATATATTTTCCCGTCAGCGGCAGTTGTTGCAAAAAACGCAACTACTGATTTTTCGTCCAATTCTCCATCCGTAAAGATGTTCTTTATATGGCGCGATATAGTAGATTTATCCCTTTGGAATAATTCGGTCATTTGGTCTTGTGTAATCCATACCGTTTCATTTTCCAAACGAACGTCAAACTTTGTAAGTCCATCTTGCGTTTGATAAATTACTATTTCTTCGCTATTTATCATCTCTTTTTTTCTCTTAATTTTTACCCTTTTATACGCGTACTCACACGGCGCGTACATACGTGCACAAAAAATTTGGCTGCAAAGGTACTGCTTTTTTTTGACATACGCAAGAAAAAAATGAATTTTTTGATACTATGGGTAATTTTTGATTAATAAAAGATCTATTTAATCTATGGGTTATGATTCTCACACGTACTTACTACCTGGTTTTTACCTGGTTATTACCTGTCGTCAATTAAAAAACAAATCGGGCGCGAGAGGCGCCCGATTTGCAAAATGTGGGTATGTATAAGGGGTATGACTAATCAGTCTCCGATGGTACCCGGGTCGATGGTTTCGGATGAGATAAAGATATCAGGAGATCCGGCACACAGATGATTACCTGCTATGCAGGTTTGCATAGCTATTTGAGGTTGCATATAATTTCGTTTCATATCATTGTCGTTTTGAGGATTATTAATACAGTTGAGCACCTTGTGCATTAAATTGCTTATCTTGATAGAGGATGATGAGTTGACCGTCACGGAGCACTTTCTTAGCGTTCTGACCGTCTTTGGTGATTTGGTCAATAGCTGTCGGAACCTGCGCACCATTGATGTTCATACGACGGCAAGCACCGGATGCCGCAGACTCATCAAACTCGCTCATGAGCGAGAAATCGAAGTAAGCACGGTAGGCCCCCACCTTCGATTGGTTAACCTGATACAACTTGTTTTCTTTCAAGATAAAGTGATTCGGATCATCCACGATGTCTTTCTCCTCATACGATCCGATCAGACCGTTCGACTGACTATTGTCGGGTTCTTCGGCATAGTCTCCATCGTTATACAACACCATGATCTCGGCAGTAGCGCGGAAGATATACGGCACACCCGGATCAATGCTGTTAACGGTCTCAATAACGATGCCATAGGGCTCATTATTCGTATTGAGTTCTTTTCCGGCCACGCGGAAGAACTCAGCGCCTGCAAACTGCGGTGAACCCATCGGGAGGCACACAGTACCATAATCACCGACAGACAGGCCGTCACGGGTAAAGAACGGGATATTATGATAAGCCCAGTATTTCACACCCACATCGTCGGTTGCCGGTGCATCGCCATCCACGATAGGAAGCACGCGCTCCGTGATCGAATAATTGCAATAATACAAGCGTTCCGCACCGGCGGGTATGTCATAGACGCTGTATTCGCCATTATTTCCATTGTAATTCGTGATGACCCAAACGAGGGCGTTCTCCCATGCTTCCGAATCCACATACCAAAGGTTGGTTCCTTCGAGTTGGGTCATCGGCCATGTAGCAGCATAATTGCCGGCTCCGGTGAGTTCATCGCGACCGATACGCACATAGACATGCTCCCACTGCGTTTTGGAGTTATCAAACCAAATACGGTTGCCGGCAGTACTGCTGATAAAGGGGAAGTCTGCCGGAGGATAGTCTGTAACATTCCATCCGTAGAACACCTTGTTCTCGAAAGCGGCTTTCTCAATCCAATGACCATCCATGGTCTCGGGCGGCCAGAAGGTATAAGAATCGAGCACTTTGGTATCGCCATTATAGGCATCAAACGTCATCTGGGCAAAACCGCCCCAGCAGATCCATACATCGCCGAAATAGACGGCTTGGTTGTTATACACAGCATCGGACTTGGTGAAGGTGTACTGATCCCAGTTGTCGGTTTCCGCATCATCACCATTCCAGCGTTTGAGGGACACTTTGAGGGTGTAGTCATGGGACCATTCAGCCCATAATGCTTCGGGAGCAACGAACATGTGTACGGCTTCCCAGTTCTGCGCCCCCATGCCCATCGAGCACAGAGCCACGAGAGTTAAAAGAATAGATTTTTTCATACATGTAATAATTTAAGGGTTGTTAATAATGTTTATTGTTTATTGTTTGGGTTCTATTTTGATGGCACAGCCGCCGGCAGCAGCCGTGAAGATTTTGAGTCTGGTCTTGGATGTCACGGTCTTCGTGGTGATCGTATATGCCTGCGGATTGGTCTTGTAATGGGCATCCTTGGCGTCGGCGTAGATGGTAGCCGTGAATTTTTTCCCTGCGGGCAGGAAACTCAGGTCGATAGTGGCCGTGCGGGGTTCCGTTCCGTTGGTAGCGCCGACGAACCAAGCGTCTTTATCTTTCTGCTTGCGGGCGATCGTGACATACTCATAGGGCTCTGCCTCGAGGTACCATACCGTATCCCACGCTACCGGCACATCGACGATGAATTGGAAGGCGTCTGCGAACTTCTCGTACGTCTCCGGCAGGTCGGCTGCCATCTGGAGCGGGCTATAGAGGGTGACGTAGAGCGAGAGTTGGTTACAGAGGGTAGTGTTGACCCATGCGTGTCTGTCGGGGTTGTACTTGGTCATATCGTTCTCAAACAAACCCGGTGTGTAGTCCATCGGACCACCTATCAGACGGGTGAAAGGCAGCATGGTCGTATGGTTAGGCGCCGAACCGTGGAAGCCCTGATACTCAGAGCCTTGCGCGGACTCATTGCCGATGAGGTTCGGCCACGTGCGGCAAATACCGGTCGGGCGCACCGCCTCATGGGCATTGACCATAATATGATACTTAGCCGCCTTCTCGATGCAGTACTGATAGTGGTCGTTCATGCGCTGCGAGTAGTGGTGGTCTCCCAGCGGAAGGATATTGCCCACATAACCGGATTTGACGGCCGGATAGTCGTATTTATTCATGAATTGATATGCCGAATCGAGGCAGCGCTCATAGCTGCGGATACCACCCGAAGTCTCATGGTGCATGATCATCTTGACGCCTTTGGACTTGGCGTAGTCATGGATCCCTTCGAGGTCAAAATCAGGGTACGGGGTGACGAAATCAAAGACATAGTCTTTCTCATTGCCAAACCAGTCTTCCCAGCCTATGTTCCAACCCTCCACGAGCACGCCATCGAAGCCGTACTTGGCGGCAAAATCGATATAGCGTTTGACGTTCGCCGTGTTAGCGGAGTGCCGACCGTGCGGTTTGGCATTCGTGTAGTCCGTCTTGCCTATATGAATAGAGGGGAAATCCCAGGTGTAAGACCAGTCGCCTTTGCCGGTGATCATCTCCCACCATACGCCGACATATTTCATCGGTCGTATCCACGAGGTGTCTTCTATCTTACAGGGCTCGTTGAGGTTGAGCACGATGCGGGACGCAAGGATATCCTGCGCCGTTTCACCCACCATGATCACACGCCACGGGCCGACGGCATCGGTCTGGATATGACCCTTTGTGCCGTCTATATCCGGCGTCAGATGCGAATGAAAGACGAAGGTCTTGTCATCCAAGTCGAGGTGCATGCAGGAGTAGTTGAGGAGCGCCGCTTCGTGAATGTTCATCCAAAGACCACTGTTCGTTTTGAGGAGCAGCGGTGTCTGCACGCCGGTTTTGGAGAAAGCGGTCTGAGAGAGGTTGGGTTTACGCGTACCCTCATTGAGATCGCGTATCTCACTCAGTTTGGAACGCGTGTACTCGTACTCCTGCGTGTCGTAGTCACCGGAGATCCAATAGGCGGTGATATCACCCGGCATAGCGAACTCGGTCATCTCTTCGTCGATGACGAAATAATTGAGGTTACGCTGCTGCGGGAAGATATAGCGGAAACCGAGACCGTCGTCATAGAGCCGGAAACAGATCTGTATGGAGCGGTCTTTCTCGGGTTGCTTAAGGGTGATGAGCATCTCGTTGTAACGGTTGCGGATAGAGCGCTCCTCGCCCCAGACGGGCTGCCACGTTTCGTCGAAACGATGGCGCTCGGAGCCTGTCAACACGAAGCCGGAGATGAGACCGGCTGCGCCTGTTAGACCGTTATCACTGTTAGATGTGAGACCGCTAGCGCTGTTAGACTCATCGTTGAAGCCGCCGAAGTCGCCGCGGGCATGTTCGCCACGGAGGGCAAGACCAAGGTACGACGGACGGATGACCGTGTCGCCCTTATGGAGCAACCAATAAACGGGACGGCCGTCACGGATATCGAAATAGGCGGTAAGATTACGCGAAGGGGATTCGACTTTCTCGATGGCAGCTATTGGCAGAGCCAAGACCGCCATTAAAATGGCTATAAGACCGCCTTTCAGGCTGTAAGATTCTTTTTTCATAGTTTTTTAATATTCAAAAACCAACATCGAATAATATTTGATGGCGGGGAGGGTGAGGACGACATTACCGCCGGTATAATCGAAATTCAGTTCGTAGGCTGCACCGAGGGCATTATCCGGGGAAGCCGCCCATACGCGCGTCGGTTTCTTGTCTGCCGATACGCGGATAGTAAGATCGCGCAGCATGTCGGGTTCACCTTGGTCGGCATCGGTGTCGCACCAGTCGAGGTGGGTGGCGTTGCGGTAGGAAAGCAGATGAATGACATCGCGTTCGCCGACATGACGACCGACAGTAGCTATCTGACCTCTTTGCGGTGCCCACTGGTTGAAAGCCACCGTGTCGGCTGTCACATCCACACCGTACCAGTCACTGTTAATACCGGTAGCGGGTACGTCCGGACGCAGCAGGTTCTCGTACGCTACGGTGAAGTCATAATACGCCATCATCGCGCGTTTGAGTTCGCCGCTCATCGCTAAGTTATCTCCCGGGAAATACTCATGGCAGAGCATGTGTTCTCCCAGTTGCAGGATCGTACCGCCCCACGCCATCGAAGCCGCCGTAGCCATGACGATACCCGGTGTATTAAAATAACTGCGACCTTTCTGACCATAATCATAGTTGAGGTAGGCAGCGAGCACCGTCTGCTTACCGTTCGACCAAGCGGCGTTATTCGTGATGATATCCCGGAAGATGTCGTATCCGCTGGTGTTGCTATGCTCCCATACTTCGGTGTAACAGAAATCAACCGGCGCAGCGGCAATCTGTCCTTCCTGCCCGTACTGGCCTACGGAGTTCATGACGAGGCGTTTCTTGGGTTGCTTGTCTTTCATGAACTGAATGAACGAGCCGAACGAACTCTTCAGGTCCACGTCTTGCCCGTTGTAGTCATAGACGGGATGCAGGCGGTCGCCGAGTTGGTCTATTTGCCATCCGTCGAAGTTAAAGACAGCATAGACCTCATCATTGCGCTCCGCCAGGAAATCGCGCCATGCCTGATTATGCATGTTCAGCAGATAGATGGAGCTCTTGAAGGGTGAGCCGAGCGGGTGAACATCCGGTTCCTGATGGTTTTGGTCGGTATAGATCAACCATTCGCGGCTGACGCCATCCGTCTCATAGTCTTCGAGTGCACCGTAGCCCAAGTTATAGAAGAGGGTGGTCATATTCCGCTCATGCGCCGCGTCGATATAGCCTTGTACGGTAGCGCGGTAACAGTTACGGGAGATGATATCCGTCCAAACGTCCATCGGTTGCACGGCACTGCCGCCCAGCGGGTGATGGTGTTTCCAATGCCAGTCCTGGAACTGGACATAGTTGATATGATAGCGGTTGAGGTCATTCATGATCCGGTTCATCTCCGTCTGCGACATCGAGCCGTAGGAGGACAGGAATCCGTTACGCGGGAAGCGCTTGGGGTCGGAAGACACATCTATACCTACCGCCGAATAGACGCTGTCCTTGCCATTGAGCGTCACATGAATCTGAGCCATGTAACCTTGAAAATCCTCTGCAGGCGGTTGCCAGGTCCAAGACTGAGACGTAACAGGCTCCTCTTGGAGGGTCTTGCCTAAATGCTGATACCGCACGGTGACCGTTCCTTCCGGCATGTTATTGAGGTTGAGATGCACCGCCTCGCCGGGTCGGTAAGCCGCTTTATCCGTACTCAGAAGATAACGGATATAGGTCTCGCCGTACGTGATCGGATCGTGCTCCGGTTCGTTGATATTACAAGCTGTCGTCCCTAAGAGGACAGAAAGCAGCGTACAGAGTACAGACATATTTAAATGGATGTTTCTCATAATTGTTTAAAGGATATAGTCTTGTTTTGTGTATCGATTTTAATGCGCCAGGTGCCTTCTGCCGGTATCTTCCATTTGTTGTCGGGACTACCGGCATGCTCGTCGTACTCATCTTGGAGCACGGGCACACAGTCGGGTCTCGGGGCATAGATCATCGTACCGGACCAATCGGTCTTGATCTCTGTGGGGAACTTGAGTTCTCCCGCTTTGAGGGTGCCTTCGTAGGTGAAGATATGCGCCTGCGGGTGGTCCATTTCCGTAATGTCATCCCAACTCCAACCACCGGGTGTGGCATCGCCTATCATGTAGATATGACTATGCTCCTCCTGCGTGAGGTACTCAATGAGTATGGTCATCGCTTCGGTGTTGGCGGTGATACGGTACTCACCGGCTGTTGAGACGTACCATTTGAGGTCTTCATACGCCTCATCGTTCTCGCGATAGGCCATCTTGGACGCATCGTCTTTATCGCGCACATAGCAGGGGTTCCAGTCTTTAAGAGAAGTGAGCATTTTGAACTCTCCGCGTTTGAGATCGCCTTGCCATGTATGGATATTCGGGTGCTCCGCATCGCGGTTCATGAGCGTTGCATGGTCCTTATCCCATCCGTTGGGCGTCGCATCGCCTACGAGGTAGAGCGAACCGTCTCCGGCAACGTAGGTAATGGATATCATATTGAGTTTGATATCCGCTTCAATACGGTACTCACCCGGCGTCTGGATATACCATTTGAAATCCATCTGGTCGCCTTCGTGCTCGCAGTACTCCATCTTCGTTTCGTCCGCTCCGTTCTTGACATAACAGGGATACCAGTCCTCCGTAGAAGTCAGCATCTTGAACTCTCCTTCTTTGAGCAAACCCTGCCATGTATGCATGTTCGGGTTATTCTCGTCACGATCCATCTGCAACGCTTTCTCCCGTTCCCAACCGACAGGCGTAGCATCGCCGATGAGGTATAGATGCATACCTTCGCCGACAGGGATGATAGCGATCGTCATCTGCTTGGTGTCCGCCTCGATGCGGTATTCACCGGTAGCCGGTACCACCCATTTGAAGTCATAATAACCGTCGTTATCGTTCTCGCGGCGCACCATCTGTGTCGGTGCGTCGTAGTTGCATACATAGCAGGGGAACCAATCTTGTTTGGAAACAAGGAACTTGAACTCACCTTTCTGCAGCGTTCCTTGCCATACATGCCTGTTCGGATCGTTCTCGTCCAGCGGCATGGGTGTGGCTCTGTCCTTATCCCATCCGTTGGGCGCCGCATCGCCGACCATGAGTAAAGGACTCACTTCGTTCGCATAACGGCATACCTGAACACCCACAGCGGAAGAGAACTGATCTTCGTTCGACTGAGCTATCTTAGCGCGTACGCGTAAATATAAGGTATAGAACCGGTTCTCGTTCATCTCCGGGAAGGACTGGTCAATCATCTTGGTCAAGTCGGCATGGCTCAACTCGAGTGCCCTGTACGCACTGTCCAAAGTGAAGTGAACGCCTGCGGTGAAAGTACTGTCTTTGTCGATATCAACCGTATAGATTATCTCTTGCTCCACCCCGTGGTTATCGGCAGGCGTCCAGCGTATCTGCCAAGCGATCTGATCGCTCATGCTCGGGAAACAGGACACCGAATCCGATTGGAGCAGCAGCCCGAGGACAGACGGGTTCCGCGCGATAACGATATGAACCGGTTCGGACACCTGCTCTTCGTCGGTCATCTGTACCAATGCGCGCATACGGAGCGTACAGGTGTAGAACTTCTTCTCCTCCATCTTCGGGAAATACTTGCAGAGCGTGTCGGATAACTGGATATGCGACCAAGTCAGAGTGCGGTCGGATGTACGTCCGATAACGAACTGTACGGGTGCATCCGAGACACCGTCGATACTCATATCCAAGGTATAAGAGATAGCCGAACCCGTTCCGCGGTTCGTGCCGGCGGTCCATTCCAGTTGCAAGGCTGTCACGTCACCTAATTGGGGTTCGCAGACAACGCTGTCCGCTGATGCGGTCAATGCCAGTTCCTCGTCCACTATCGGCTCCTCCGGCTTCTCACAAGAAGCGAAGAGCGCACATAATGCGATTATATACAATAGCTTTTTCATATCAATATCCCGGATTTTGCGTTAATAATTCATTTGCCTCCCGCTCCTGCATCGGAATAGGGAAGAGCAGGTGCTTGGTTGTAGCGGCAGTCTTACCGATAGAGTGCAGGAAATTGAGGGCGTAGTTATTCGGATAACGGATCATGTCGAACCACCGATGTCCCTCGAAAGCCAGTTCAATACGGCGCTCATGGATGATCTTATCCCGCATCTGCTCTTGCGTGAGCCCTTCCACGTCTGCTCGATTAATCAGACCGGCACGTCTGCGCACTTGGTAAAGCGGTTCTTCCGCCTCTTGGGTGCGTCCCTGTTCATTCAGTGCCTCCGCTTCCATGAGCAGCACATCCGCATAACGCGAGACTACCCAGTTCTGATTGGAGGTATTAAAATCAGGCGACTGCGTCTTGTTGAGCAGGAACTTACGGACGTTATAGCCCGTTGTGGACCATGAGCCGGAGTAGGTATAGCCGTCGAACGTCGGGCAACCGGTATAGAAAATAGTTTTGTCCTTGCGCAAGTCCCCGGGTTCATACTGGCTCACAAACTCCTGCGTAGGTTGGTTCCATCCGTAGCAACCGGCTGCCATACCTGAGTTACGCGGACCCTGGAACGTACTGATCCACGAAGCCTGGTTCTCATTCGACCAGAAGTCATGGTTCGTCTTACCGTAGTACTGCACTTCGAAGATTGACTCTACCCCATTCTGCTTGGCGGGGTTGAAGTTATCCGCATAGTCGGCCGCCAGTTGGTATCCCATCGCCGTGATGGCTTTGCATAAGCGTTCCACCTCGCTGTAGTTACGTGTATAGGTCAGATGGACCCGCGCCATCTCCACCATCGCTGCCTCTTTGCTGGCACGACCTATATCTTTCGTGCTATACGCATTGCGTTGCGGCAACATCGCTTCGGCTTGCCGGAGGTCGGAGATGATCAAGTCATACACCTCGTCCACAGATGCACGCGGCATCTTGAGGTGGCTGTCTGACGTGAGGGGTTCAGTAGGCATCGGTACACCACCGAACAAACGCACCAAGATGAAGTAATAATGCGCACGAAGGAAATGGGCTTCTCCCAGCAGACGGTTTTTCAGATCATTATCTATCTTCATATTCGGCACGTTCGCCAGCACGAAGTTACACCGCAGAATACCGGGCGAAGGTCCGCGCCAAAGGTCCAAGGCGGCGAAGTTATCCGACGTAGCGATGAAATTTGCCATCTCGATAGTCTCCAAACCATCCGTACCGCCTCCTGCGCCTACTTCACTCTCGTTGGCAATGATATCGAGGGTCCATATACGCATGTTGTATAATTTCGCCCATTGGAGGGGTTGGTAACATGCATTCACCGCCGTTTCTGCGTCTGCTGCCGTTTGGAAACCGTCTGTCGTATCTACGGTGTCATACGGCTTACGATCCAGGAAGTCACAAGAAGAGACCGCTAACGCTGTTAGAAGTGAGACCGTTAGCATTGTTAGACCGCTTTTTAAGCTGTTAGATATATTCTTTCTCATATTGTTGTCCTCCTATTTAGAATACGATGTTAAGTCCAAAAGTAAAATTACGCGTCATGGGATACACATTGCTGTCTATACCGCTTCCTCCCACTTCCGGATCCAATCCCGTATAGCGGGTGAGCGTGTAGAGGTTCTGCCCGGAGAAAGAGAACCGCACTTCATCCATAAGCGCTTTCTTCGTGTATTTCTTCGGTAGCGTATAACCAACGGTTATATTCTTGAGACGCAGATAATCTCCGGGTTCCAAGAAACGGTCGCTGACGCGGTTGTTCTTGTTCGGATCCGAGAAGACGGCCCGAGGCATGGTCGTAGAGTGATTATCCGGCCGCCAGCGATCCAAGGTCGTGGTCAACTGGTTCTGCGCCACGGACATCGCTTCCAGAGTGGAACGGTTGCCGTTATAAATCTTATTGCCGGCTGCTCCCTGAAGATAGATCTCTATATCCACTCCGTAGAACTCAAAGCGGTTATTCATGGAGAAGGTCCATGTAGGCGTAGGCGACCCTAAGATCGTGCGGTCATCCTCATTGATGACACCATCGTTATTGAGGTCCTTGAAACGGATATCGCCGGGTTGGGTACTGGTATAAGGATTACTTCCGACGGTCTGGATGGCATGGTTATCAACCTCTTCCTGCGTTTGGAAAATACCGTCCGTTACATACCCGTAGAAAGCTGCCACCGGATAACCGACTTTGTGCACATTACAGTCAAAATACATCGGCACGTTGTCATTGAGCGAGAGGATGAGGTTACGGTTATAGGCAAAATTAACCGTCGTGGTCCATGTAAAAGCACCTTTGAAGTTCAGGCTGTTCAGGCTCACCTCCACACCTGTGTTCTGCATGCGCCCGGCATTGATATTCGGCACCGCCTCGTCCGAATAACCGCTGCTGATGGGCACGTTCATCGGAACCAACATATCGTTCGTATTCTTGATATACCAATCAACCGTAGCATGCAAGCGCTGATCAAAGAAAGAGAGGTCGGTACCTACGTTATACTGCTCCACCGTCTCCCAACGCACATTGGGGTTAGGGAGCACCCAAGGCGCCAAGCCGGGCACCTGCTTGTCATTGAAGACATACTGAACCGTTTGCAACTGACTCGCATACGCATAACTGCCTACGCTCGCCTGGTTACCCGTCTGACCATACCCGGCACGCAGTTTCCAGTCCGTAAGCCAGAACGTTTTCTTGAACCAATGCTCTTCGCTGATTCGCCAAGCTACGGCCAAAGAGGGGAAATAACCCCAACGGTTCTTTTTCGCAAAACGACTGGATCCGTCTGCACGGAAAGTAGCAGTCAACAGATAGCGGTTATCATATCCATAGGTCACACGTCCCATGAACGACAACAAAGCCCATTCATATTTATTGCCGTACAGCGTCGGCTCCAGCAAACCGTTATCCAACTGGCGCGCTGTCTCGGATGCAAATCCCTGCACGGCTCCGCTCATTGACTCGCGCGTATTCGCCTGCATGGACGAACCGATCATCGCGGTGAAATTATGCTTGTCCTTGAAGGTCTTGATAAACGTAAGGGTGTTATCCCATAACCAAGTCAGACTCTTATCGAACGAGCGATACACCTGTGATTCGGGTTGCGCAATCGGTTGCCAGTCATAGGCAGGCGTCCAACTCTCCGAATCCCAGAAAAGGGCTTCCAGACCCGCTGTCGTCCGGAATACCAACCAATCCAGCGGTTTAATCTCCGCATAGATATTGCCTAACAGGTTATACCCCTTGGTCATATTGGTGTTTTCCATCATCTTGCCTATCGGGTTAGCAATATCTCCTACATACATCGCCAAGCCTACCGGACCTGCCCACGAACCGTCTTCATTATATATCGGCTGCGTAGGCAGCGCGCGCATAGTGTTCTGGATTGAATGCTCACCACCGGATTTGATATCATGGTTCAGACTCAGTTTATGACCGAACTTCAACCAATCGAACAACTGCGTATCATGGTTAAACTGCAATGTAATACGCTTATACGCTGTTGTTTTGATGATACCTTTCTGATCATAGTACGCTCCGGAAACATAGAAATTGGATTTCTGCGTTCCGCCGGAATAACTCAGACTATAATTCTGCGTAGGAGCAAACTGCCATAACTCATCGAGCCATGCCGTTCCGTCCCCCAGCGCCAAAGGATCGGCAAAAGCGGGATTTTGCGGTTGCCCCGCTGCCGCCATCATCTCGTTATGCAAAGAGGCAAACTGGTATGCCTTCAGCAGCGGTAATGTACGTTGGAGTTGATCAAAACCAAACGAACCTTTCAAAGATATATGCCCTTTGTCATTCTCGCCTTTCTTGGTTGTGATGATGACTACACCGTACGCGCCACGGCTACCGTAGATGGCGGTTGCCGACGCATCTTTGAGCACGTCCACGCTCGCCACGTCGTCCATGTTGATCATGTTAAGCGGCACATCCGTCGGTACACCGTCAATCACTATCAGCGGTTGGGAGTTATTGATACTACCTATACCGCGGATATTGAGGCTTACGTTACTACCCGGAGCACCGGTACCGGTGACTTGCAAACCGGCAGCACGACCTTCCAGCGCCACGCCGATAGACGGTGCAGGCGTTTTCTGCAGATCTTTGTCGTTCACTTGGGAAATAGCACCGGTAAGGTCACTTTTCTTCTGAACACCGTAACCCACAACCACTACTTCTTCCAGCACCTCGGTGTCCTCTTTGAGCACCACGTTCATGGTAGCGGCAGCCGGAAGCGTCTGAGAGGCATAGCCCACATAACTGATCTCCAGCATGGCACCTTCGGCCACATTCAGCACAAAATTACCGTCAAAATCGGTAATCGTACCATTCGTTGTGCCTTTCTCCAAGATGCTTGCGCCGATAATCGGTTCTCCGGTCTCGTCCACAATCACACCCGTCACCTGAGCACGTAACATCAACACCCCGCCTAAAAGGAAGATAAAAATAGAGAGGATGGTTTTTCTTTTCATACTTTGGTATCTGACAATATAAAAGTTAATAACGCTGCAAAGGTACTGCTTTTCTCGCACATACGCAAGAGGAAGACATAAAAAAGTAGTGAATTACAAAGCATAAAAATTTGTAACTCACTGATTTTCAATGATAAGTAATTTTGCCAATACCCTCTACAAAGTAGCGACTTTTTGCTCGAATAAATCGCGTTCGCCCTTTGCAAGGTTGCGCATTCGGGTACGGGAATTATAGATTGTAGAGAGTGAATAGCGCAAGAACGAAGCTATTTGCGTACTGTCCGTGATGCCCAAACGGATACAGCATAAAACGCGCAGGTCGGTATTCAGTTTTTCACCTTCTTTGATACGAAATTCCGTTCCGTCCACCAATAAAGCTTTTACATCTTCCACAAAATCCGGGAAGATAGTCAGGAACGCTTCATCAAAATCATGATAGAAAGCATTCAGTTGCTCCTGAGTGAAACGCTGGGATGCTACTTCTGCCTGCAAGTGTTTCAAATCCTCCGCCTTGCTCATCTGGTGCAACTGTTTTCGCCACTCATCAAACCGCTCTATCAATAGAGATGACATCTGCATATAGTGCCCCACGTACATGGTTTGGATGTGACTACTGCGGCGGAGTTTTTCTCGCTGGTGCGCAAAATAGACCAGCGATACACTGAGAAGCAAAGTGATCAACGTGATACTGCCTATGAGGGCGTATAACAGGCGGGTGCGGATGGTCTCTTGCCGCTGATGGGCTTGCTCTACGATCGGATATATCGTACTGATCTCGAATGAGCGACCACGCATACTACCGGCATTAGCATCTTCGATGGCACAGGACATATAGCGATAAGCATGCTCGATATCGCCTTCATCATAAAGCAACACCGCCAGTTCCCGCAGCGCGATATATTCTCGAATAGCCCCTTTCAAGTCCGAACAGGCAGAGATAATCAGATAATGCTTCTCTTCTTCCCGATTCCCCAACGCACGGTAAATCTGCGCTTTCGTGATTGCCAGCAGCCCCATTTGATTGTCATCGATACTGGCCGCCGATTCATAGTTATCCAACAACAAAAGTGCCTCATCATACATCCCCTCGGCATACAAGGCATCCGCGCGCACTAGTTCGCGGACGAAACCTTCCTCCTCCACGCGTATGATTGAATCACGGTAATCTTGCGTTAACCGGTGATACTGCTTTTTCTCCGATTCGGTAATCGCAAAATCCTCCATCAGTCCATAGAGTGTCCGGCGCAAATGGAAATAATAGGGCAGATAATCGGATTCGATGGACGAAGCTGCTATCGTATCCAAAGACATCACAGCCTCGTGATACATGCCGGAGCGCATCAGCACCTCAGCCATATTCATCTTCGCTACCTGCATGTATGTATTGTTGGTCAAACGAGATGCCAAGTCAATACGCTTTTGCGCATATACATACTGAGAATCAAGATTGAAACTGCGGTACATATCGAAGAATTGTCCGCACCGCTCAAAACGCTCCTCGTCCGTCAATTGCCCGTAATGATACTCCGCAAGCATCGAATCCAACCGCGCCTGATAGTGCGCCTGCACGGTGTGATGCGTCTCTATCAACGCATCTACTTCACGCAGCGAAGCGTCTTTATGGCATGCCATCAGCCCGACGCCAATTACCGCGAGCATCAACAATGGACGAGCCGATAATGATTTAGGATCAATAGCCATTTCGTTTCTTAAATCCGGTGCAAAGGTAGCATAAAAATCTGACATAAGCAAATAATTCTGTCAAAATTTGATTTTTATCGCAAAATCCTTGCATATTTGAATAATTTGTAGTAATTTTGCAGCGAATTTAAAATGCAGTATTGTGGCTATACGCAAACACATAATAATCTGTATGCTGTGTTCTGTACTCTGTGCTCCTTGCATGGCGCAGGTGTCGAATGCGGGACGGTCGGTGTTCTCATTTATGAGTCTGCCGGTGTCGTCGCGTCTGAATGCGTTGGGTGGCAGTAACGTGAGTCTGAGCGACGGGGACATCTCGATGGGTATGTGCAACCCTGCTCTGCTGCATGAGAACAGTCATATGGTGTTGCAGCTCAACTACTCGTATTACCTGCCGGGCACGATGTTCGGTAGTGCGCTGTACGGACATAATTTTGGCGAAGCCAAAAGGGTTAGTGGATTAGTGGATGAGGGGGTTAGTGGAGAAGGAAAGCCGGAGAGACCGAACTATTTCGCGGTGGGAATACATTATTTGGATTATGGGCGGATGAAATATGCGAATGAGGACGGGCAGTTGACGGGCGGCAGTTTCGGTGCGCGGGACATATTGATTGATGTGATGTACGCACGGCAGTTGAGCCGTCTGTTCAAGGTGGGCGTGACGCTCAAACCGGTTTATTCGATCTACGAGCACTACAGTTCGTTTGCGATAGGAGCAGATGTAGGCGGACATTTTATCACGCCGGACTCCACTTTCCAGATGGGTTTGGTGCTGGCTAATATCGGCTGGCAGTTGAAGGGTTTCTACTCCGAAGAAGGGGGTTCGAACCATGAGATGCTGCCGCTGAACCTGCAGTTGGGTCTGACGTACCGCATCAAAAAAGCGCCGTTGCGGTTCCATCTGCAGATACACAACATGCAGACGTGGAAACTCAATTATGAATGGACGAGTCTGGATAAGGACCCCGTGAAAGGCGAGATGTTGTCGCACGATGTACCGTGGTACGACATGCTTTTCCGGCACACGATTTGGGCGATTGAGGTGGTACCGAAGAGCGAGAAATTCTATATCTCGCTCAGTTATAACCACCGTCGGCGAGCCGAGTTGAACCTGGCAGATCAGAAGTCCGTGGCAGGTTTTGCGTTGGGTGCAGGCGTGAAGATCAAGCAGGTGCGAGTGGGGTTTGCGATTAGTCAGATGACGAAGTCCAATTTCTCCTATCAAGCCGGATTGTCATTGGATATAAATAGTTTGATGAAATAATGAAAAAGATTATTGTTGCGATAGACGGGTATAGCAGTTGCGGAAAATCGACGATAGCAAAGGCGCTGGCGAAATACGCGGGCTATACGTATGTGGATACAGGCGCGATGTACAGGGCGATTGCGTTGTACTTTATGAAGTTGAGAGTTGAGAGTTTAGAGTTGAGAGAAGTTGAGAGTGAAAAGTTAAAAAAACTCTTGCCGCAGATAAGCGTGGGTTTTGTGCAAGTGGACGGTGCGCAACATGTGACGCTGAACGGTGAGGATGTAGAGGGTCAGATTCGAACGTTGGAAGTGGGCAACCGTGCCAGTCAGATCTCGCAGATCAAGGAGGTTCGGGCATTCCTTGTGGCACAACAACAGAAGATGGGCGAAGCGAAGGGCATCGTGATGGACGGTCGCGATATAGGTACGGTCGTTTTTCCGCAGGCTGAGTTGAAGTTATTCCTGACCGCCAGCCCGGAAGTGCGCGCGCAGAGACGGTTTGATGAGTTGGTAGAGAAAGGCGAGACACCCGATTATGATGCCGTGTTGGCAGATGTGAACGACCGCGACTACCGCGACACGCACCGCGCAGAGAGTCCGTTGCGGCAAGCGGAAGATGCGATCGTAGTGGACAACTCCCATATGACAAGAGACGAGCAGATGCAGGTCATTTACGCGCTTTTTGATAAAGCCGTAAATAGTTGAGAGTTTAGAGTTTAGTGTTTAGAGAAGTCATCTAGTTTAGAGATGAAAGTCTCCATTGATGAACATAGTGGGTTTTGCTTTGGTGTGACGCGAGCGATCAAGGCGGCAGAGAGCGAACTGGAAAAGGGTTCGCTTTATTGCTTGGGCGATATTGTGCATAACGGGCAAGAGGTGGCGCGGTTGGAGATGAAAGGACTCGCAACGATTGATTATGATGATCTGCGGACATTGCCGAGTCATTCGCGAGTGTTACTACGGGCACACGGTGAACCACCCAGTACGTACTGGATCGCCCAGCAACGCGGGATAGAGGTCATTGACGCCACTTGTCCGGTGGTAAAAAAACTGCAAGACAGGATCCGGGCTTGCTATGAGCAACATAAGAACGATGAGGCGCTGCCGCCGCAGATCGTTATCTACGGCAAACCGGGTCACGCCGAGGTCATCGGACTGCAAGGTCAGACGAATAACACGGCGATCGTGATTGAGAACGCAGAGCAGTTAGAGCGGATTGATTTCAAGCGGCCGATATACTTATTCTCGCAGACGACGAAGAGCGTAGAGGGGTTTAATCGCTTGGTGGAGGCGATTAAATTGAAGATTGAAGATTTAAGATTGAAGATTTCTTTCGAGTACCACGATACGATATGCCGGAGCGTGGCAAATCGCGTGAAGGAGCTGCAGGAATTTGCGAAGGCGAATGATATCGTGCTGTTTGTCGGCGGCACGAAGAGCAGCAATGCGAAAGTGCTGTTTAATCATTGTCTGGAGGCTAATCCGAGGACGTATTTCGTCAGCGGGGCTGACGAGATTGGTGATTTAAGATTGAAGATTGAAGATTCTATAAAAACAAATCCCGACTTAAAAGTCGGGATCTGCGGAGCGACGAGTACGCCGCTTTGGTTGATGGAAGCCGTTAGCGAACGCATGTCAGCTTCCTGATTTTCTCATTGAGTGCTTTGCATTGCATCAGTTTTTCGAGACTGATGTGCATTCTGTAGTTCCAGAAATGGCGCGGGTTGGACGGCAGGTTAATACGGTCGGAGAACTGATCTTTGACACGTATGTCGCCATCGATAGCGAGCCAGTCTTGGAGCGGCAGGATGGTCCACATAGCCGGGCTGTACATATGCTGGTTGATGATGAACTCGGCTATCTCCGGTGTCATCTCTTGCGGAGCATCGCCCCACCAACCCATCTGTTCGTTGTAGAAACGTTGGGTGACAGCGCGGTCCTCTTCCCACCAAGCGCGCAGCGGGTTCATATCGTGTGTACCGGTCGTGCAGACACTCTGATACGGTGCGTCGGCAGGATGCGCGAACTTGACGGTCGGGTCTTTCGGCATACGCTGGATCTCGAGGCTGAGGATCTGCAGCTCGTGCATGACATCAGGCACACAAGCGGGCACCATACCGAGGTCTTCGCCGCAGCAGAGCATGTGTGTAGCAGCTAACAAGGTCGGCAGTTTGCGCATCGCCGAGTCACGCCAGAACTGCGTATGACGACGGAAGAAATAGTCGTTGTAGATACGCATCAGCACCTCTTTCTGGTCGGAGTACAGTTCGTTGAACGAGTGACTCTGGTAGATCGAGATACGCGGATGGAGCCATCCCGGACGACGCTGGTCTTCTACCATCAGCACTTCGCAATGCAGGTAGATGAGTCCGTTGCAGATGTTATGCACCGCCTCAGCAGAGAGTCCGGACGCTTTGAGTTGTTTCTCATCGCCCAGCAGACGGTCAGCCCACTCCTGCACTTTGACTTGGGTGTCGAACTCCGGACGGAAATAATAGATATATCCGTCGCGGGTATCGAGTGCATGCTGTTTTGCCCATTCAGTGTCATAGCCAAGTACATCGCCGAGGAAGTTCGAGCGGATATAGGGCTTGGTCATACGATCCCAGTCGAGGCATACACCTTGTGCGCAGAGGTCATCGAACGAATACGGGAGCGCCGGAACGAAATGTCCGCAGAGTCCCCAAACGTCCTGTTTGCGCATCTGCCAGATACGGAAGAAACCGAGGATGTGATCCACACGATAGGCATCGAAATAATCCTGCATCTTACGGAACCGGCGTTGCCACCAACCGAAGTTATCCTCTGCCATCTTATCCCAGTTATAGGTCGGGAATCCCCAGTTCTGACCGCGTGCATCGAAGTCATCGGGCGGTGCACCGGCAGATGCATCAAGGTTGAAGAGCTCCGGATAAACGGCTGCATCAACCGAGTCTGGCGAGATGCCGATAGGTATATCACCCTTCATGGCCACACCGATCGAGTGCGCATATGCCACAGCGTCTGCGAGCTGCTTATCGGCATGGAACTGGAGGAACTTATAGAAGTCTTTGGGTTGTTTGTCGCGTTTGGCGAGGAAAGCTGCATAGGGCTCCAACCACTCGTTGTTCTTTGCTTCGAAAGCCTTGTATTCTTCGGAACCGAAGAGCGCATCTTTATCCTGCTTGTAGAGGGCTTTAAAGAAGACCATCTTAGCGTCATAGACATTCTGGTAGTCCGCGATCGAGAGGGCATTCAGTTCAGCTTTCTTCGCTTCATATTTCTTTTTCATCGCCGGTGTGAGACGACCCATCAGTTCGATATTGATGTATATCGGATGGAGCGCGAAGACGGAGACGGCGTTGTAGGGATACGAGTCGAGGTTGTTATGACGCAGCGTAGTGTCGTTGATCGGCAGGGTCTGGATCATCTTCTGTCCTGTCGATGCTGCCCAGTCTGCCATTTTCTTGAGGTCCTGGAACTCACCGATACCGAATCCTTCGTCGGTGCGGAGCGAGAAGACGGGTACGGCTACGCCGGCGCCTTTCCAACGCGGTCTGGTACGACGGAAAGCACGGTCGTTCTGGTAGATGACCTGACCCTTTCCGATACCCCAGATCTGGCGGTTCTCACCCCACTCGGTATCAATGACTGCACCGGATTTGAGGTCATACACAACGTATTTATATTCAACGATGTCTTGTCCCTTGACCATGATGTCTGCACGCCAGAGAGGGAAGTCGGCATCGGACATAACGAGCTTGTTATCGGGGTTCCAGTCGCCTAATTCGGGGCAGTTACCGATGATAGCTACGCCTTGACTCGGCAGTATCTGCGGCAGGTCGATGGAGAAACGGATGTTTCCCTTCGGTGCTTTCGCCTTGGCGGGATTATGACGGGCGAAGAGGGACTTGATGAAGACGGTGGTATAGAACGAGTCCTCGTAGGTGCTTGCCTGCCAAGAATCGCGCACAACGATGTTCTTGTCAGATGCTTTGAGGGTCAGCGTTCGGGGTTCACCGGCTTCGTAGATATACTGTCCTTCGCCTACACGGATGGCGTACTTATACTGAATACTTCCTGCGAAATCGCTAACGGGAATGTTCGCCTGCCAGAAATCCGTTCCTTGGCAGTTCAACACAACCGGCGATTTCTCCGACCATCCCAAGATCGACTCTTGCGTCTCGATTACGCACAGAGACTGGCCATACTCGGCACGATAATGAATTTGAAAATTGATGTTCATGGTTATTGTGTTTTATTAAGTATTCTTCGTTATTTCGTTATCTCGAGATCACGACATCTCGAAATCCCGTGCAAATTTACAACTTTTTTTTTATTTATGCAAATTATTTTGCATTTTTGCGTAAAAAAGGCCAAATGCAACACGGTAATAATGTGTTTATCGCCCAAAGGAGTACGCCTGCGAACGCTGCGTTCATGGAGTTGAAGACCACTATTGCCCATGCGCCGCGGACACCGATTTCGGCGATCGGGACGGAAGGAGTGATCGTTATTAACAGATAATAAATTGGTAATTGGTAATTGGTGATTGGTGATTGGTACGCTCCCAGCGCATAAAGGATGAGGGCGAGTTGGACGCACCAGCAGAGAAGGCGGACGAGGCTTTGGGCGATGCTGCGGAGCATCAGATCGTGGTTCACCTGTGCCCATCGTTTGAGCATGCGCGGTGCTAAGCCCAAAAGGACAGTCAGGACGATGACAGCCGCGAGTAAGGAATACAGGTAACTGCCCCCGAGGTAAGCAAAGACGGAAGGAGAGCATGCGAGGCCGATGATACCGGCGATGAGTATAGCTGCGGTCATGGTTGCAGAGCCTACTGCGCCCATAGAGAGGACGCGTGACCAGAGGTCACGATTGGTGATTGGTGATTGGTCATTGGTGATTGGCGATTGGTCATTGGTGATTGGTGATTCACTCATTAGCAGTGCCCGCGCAGGGTATTCGCCGAGGCGCCAAGGGGTGATGAGACCGGCGAGTTTGGAGTAATAGACCTGATAGTGCGCGTCGTGCCACGACATCGGAACGAGTGTCTTCCAGCGCCATGCTTCGAGGGTCATGTTAAGCGGCATGAGGGCGACACAGATGAGCAGGGCGATGTAGTGTTGGAAGTTCATCGCACGCAGAGACTCCCAGAGGGCAGCATAGTTGTCGTAGGTGACCATTTTCCATACCAGCCACACGCATGCAGCCAGCGCCACACCCCACTCGATGATATAATAGAGAGTCTTTTTATCCATAATCGGGCACAAAATTACTGCTTTTTTTGCATATATGCAAGATTTTTTGTACTTTTGTAGCGTGAAAAGTCTTTTAGCGGTCATATTATTGGTGGTTAACTTCTCATTGGACGATATCATCGGGGATATTTACCATTATCTGACAGAGATCAGTGAGGTGGATTATGAGCAGTTGCAGACGGATTTGTACGCGCTTCATGATGCGCCGATTGATCTGAATGCAACCTCGGAAGAGGAGTTAAAGCAGTTGTATTTTCTTTCGCCCAAACAGATTGATGATATATTGCTATACGCGGACAAGCACCCGTTTGAAGCGCTGTATGAGTTGAGGATGATTCCGAGCCTGGAGGACTATGATATACGCAATCTGTTGCCTTTCGTGCGCGTGTGTGCGCCTGCGCAAAACAATAGTATATACGCGCGGGAGGTTTTTCGGCAAGCGAAGCACGAGTTGATTGCGCGTGTCGATGCGCGGGATATAGAGGGTTTTGCCGGCACGGATCCTATGTTTGTGCAGACGCGTTACCGCTTTGACTACCAACGCAAGGTGGTTTTTGGCGGTCAGTTGCGTCGTCCGGCAGGTGGTGCAGCGCAGAGTCTGCAGTACGGTGCATACTTGCAGTTACGTGACATCGCGCCGCATGTACATACAGTGGTGGGTGGTAATTTTCAGGCGTCTTTCGGTCAGGGATTAGTGCTGGCACCTGTTTTCCATTCCGGCAAGTCGGCGTATGTGAGTTCAGTAGGCCAACAGGCAAACGGGCTAAGGTATTACTCATCGGCAGACGGTCAGGGTCTGCATGGCGCGGGTGGAACGGTTCGGTGGGAATGGAACAAACAGACGCGGTTGGATGTGAGTGCGCTCTATTCGATGCGCAAGGCGAATGACAGTACCTGGCATCATCTGGTGGGTGCAAACATGACGATTCGGCATAAGCGCTTGGAGGTACAGTTAACGGCGATAGAGAATATATGGTCGGATAGTATTCGTCCGTACCGGAATGCGGCATATAACCAACATTATTTCCGAGGCACGAACCAAGCGGTAGCGGGTGCATCGGTACGCTATAACCACGGGTGGTTTGATTTGTTCGGAGAGGTTGCGGCGAGTGAGAATACGATTTGGGGATTCGGGGGCATTGTCGGCAGTCGATTCTACCCGACGAACGGTGTCTCGCTTATTGCACTGTACCGCTATTACTCGCCGTGGTTTGACAATGCGTTAGGGTATGCTTTCTCGGAGAGTTCGCGCATAGGTGACGAAAACGGCGGGTATGTGGGAGTGGATATCACGCGTTTCCATCATTGGCGTTTGTTGGGCTACGGGGATGTGTTCTATTTCACGGGACCCAAGTACGGCCTGCCGGAGTCTCCTTCGTTGGGGTATGATGCGATGCTGGAGGCGCAGTACCATGGTAAGGCATGGTGGACGTCGCTTCGCGTGCGAGCAAAGCAGAAAGGGAGTGCTATCTATTCTGCGCGGGCACAATTCGATTGGATGGAAGGCGGTTGGAATCTGCGGACTACGGCGGATGCTAATTACACCACTACTTACGGAGTGAGTTTGGCACAAGATGTGGCGTATAACTTTCAACTTTCCACATTCCACCTTCCACTTTCTGTGCGGGTGCGTTTACAGGGTTTTGATGCACGGAATTGGGTTAACCGGATTTATATGTACGAGCACGATGTGTTATATTCATTTTCGATCCCTGCGACGTATGGTGTAGGGGGCAGAGCGTATCTGTGTATGCGGTGGCAGATCATACCGCAGTTAGCATTGTACCTGCGCGTGAGTGAGACCGTTTATGCCAAAAAATGGGCGAGTGAGCATGACCGCTCCATGACCCGAACCGACGTACATTTTCTGCTGCGTGCGTCCTTATAAGGCATCTAAAGTGCTTATTTTTGCGAAAAAACAAAAATAAAACATTTTTTATTTGCATATATCGAAATAAAGCAGTACCTTTGTACGCTAAAAAAATATTAATGACATGAAAAAACTATTCTTATTTGTAGCGTTTGCGTTATGCAGCGCATTGAGTTTCGGAGGCACTATCCGTTTTGAGAAGATCACAGATGCGAGCTCGTTACAGGCAAATGACTCGGTGATTATGGTGTGCGAAAACTTAAAAGTGGCTAATGGAGCTGCTAGCGGAAAGCAATTGGACTCAGTGAACATTGTAATTAACAGTGCCGGAGAAGTAGAGATGGACGAAGAGAAAGCTAAGTCCGCCTATTTGAGGTTAATTAAAAGCGGCAGTTATTGGAAAGTAATGAGAGGCAACAAATACATGCGTATCAAGAACAATAGCAGCTCTAGTGTTAACACCGATTTAAACTTCGACACCAGCGCAGGAGGCACTACCTATACCTACGAGTGGAGCATCTCGTTCAGCGGAAATGATGTACTGTTTGCTCCGAATTCGAGTAAAGTATATGGTAACTATGAATTCCGCTACAATTCCGACGCAACTGCGAATTATTTTCGTCCCTACAAACTCTCCGGAGGAACTCGTTACGGTGAGGCCGTTCAACTCTATCGCCGTATTAAGAGTCAGGCGACGAGTGTGACGAGTGTTGAGTTGAACAAGGATGAATTGCTCAAGCGCGTAGATGATGCAGCAGAAACGCTGACTGCAACCGTCAAGCCGAGTAATGCAACCGTTAAGACCGTAACGTGGGGAAGCACGAATACCGGTGTTGCGACGGTAAATAACGGTACTGTCTCTTTTATGGGAGCAGGCACAGCGAAGGTTTGGGTAAAGACTACGGACGGTGACAAGACCGATACATGTTATGTAACCGTGCGTCCAAAACTGAATACCGAAGAGGCTACGTTCAAAGCTGTACAGAAAGCAGATTATTTGCCGGAAGGAGCGAAGGTATTCTTCGGTACGATCAAAGACGGCGAGAACTATGTCATGGGGTTGTATGCCAGCGGTGACAACAATATCAAAGGTGTAAGTGCGACTTATGGAACCAATCGCCATGACGTCAAGGCACAATTAGCGTATGCCTATACCGTAGAGAAAGACGGGAATAACTATCTCTTTAAAGATCAGGACGGCAATTACCTGCGCACGATCTCTGCCTCCAAATTAGGCAGCGGAGTAAAAGACGACTACGCTAAATGGACTCTTGGCACATTTGACGAGGACGATGCGACCGTCATACTGACCAATGCCAAGAGTACGTCCAGCAGCATCTATAATAACTTCCAAGGAACAAATGAGATTTTTAATGTTTACAGTTCGCCCGATGCGAGCTATGCTGCCAAGACAGTGCTCTACTCCGACAAGGCGGAAGACTGGGTAGAGCGCGAGAAGAACCCGACTATGGTGGCTTCCGGAGATGCACTCTCCACCGTAGATGGTAAACTGACACTCGATTGGGGTCAACAAGAACCGGATCCCTACGTATCCGGAGATACCAATCCCTGGGGTGACAGCCGCAAGTTCACCATCACCGTCAACGACCTATCGGATGATGTAGAAGTTACGTTGACCGATCTTACCGGCACATTCTACTGCGGTTGGGTTTCTTCCGGCATCAAAAAAGATCGCACCACTCCTGCCGAAATCACAGTATTCTGGGAGGCAGCAAGTAAGGGCATGTACACTGCCACATTGAAGTTCCATACCGAGACAGCAGGCGTGGATGATATAGAGGTTATTCTTAAAGCCGAAGCGGTTGAGGAAAGCGGTAGCGGAGTTACTCCGGAACTGTTTGATCTTTCCGCAGACCATATTTACCTCAATCCGACGACAGATGCTTCCACCCAGGGTACCGATACATATAGGGGTGCGGAATATACCTTCAAGTTCAGTGCACGCAATCTTGCCAAGGCGCTCCGTTTGAAATGGTGGTATGACACGTCTATATATGGCAGTCAGATGTTCCCCTGGTCGATCGAACAAATGAATGTGTACCTGGCTTATCAACCGCTGAATCTCATCTATGAGGAATTAGCGCCCAACCAGAGACAAGATTTAGGAACAGACGATATTACTGATTTTGAGGTATATATTTGTCTTTCGGGAATACAAAACCACGGAACCTATAAGTCCGAATTGCAGTTCGAAAGTTATGCCGCAAACTCTCATTCTGAGTTGGCTATTGATGTAAAGATTCCTATTACCGTGTATGTATCTCCGCTGCCGACACCGGAAGGTGCAGCAACCGGAATGGAGGGTATTCAGGAGTCAGAAATCAGCAGTCAGAAGATTATTCGCAACGGACAGATGTTGATTATTCGGAACAGCGAAGTTTACTCCGTTACGGGATTGAAGATTAACGATTAAGAAGTTAATGAGTAGTTTATGAGTTTATAAGTTTATAAGTTTCTGATACAACAAAGCCGCTTGATGAGAGCGGCTTTTGTTGTGGTCCCACTTGGGCTTGAACCAAGGACCCCCTGATTATGAGTCAGGTGCTACTAACCAACTGAGCTATGGGACCCCAGTTGCTTGGGAGGTACTGTCGTGCACCTCCCAAGCAAGTGCTATCTTATTTCTTCTCGTGCGCAGAGATGCTGTAGAGTTTCAGGCACTCTTTGGTGTCGATCTTCAACTCCTCTTCCGTCAGTTCAGGAACCTTTATCTCCATACCTTCCTTGAGCTCACTCGGGCTCTTGAGTTGGTCTCTGTTGGTGATGAAGATATATACCCAGCACTGCGTATTGTTATAGTACTTACGCGCGAGTTTAGCAAGCGTCATACCTGTCTCTACCGTGATCGTATCACCCGGGCGCTCCTTATACTCATTCATCTTCTCTTTGCGAGCACTCTCGGACAGAGGTACAGTCTCAACACTGTCATTCTGCGCCTCTTCCGGGTTGATGAGCTTCGGAATTCTCACTGCTTTCGAGTTCTCGATGGTAACAGGATTATTCTCGTCTGTATCCTTCGTATCGTTCTTATCCTGGAGATCCATCTTCATGAGCTCGAAGGTCTCCTTATCTACGAGGTGGATCGATACACGGCGGTTAGGACCGAAGGACTTGGTGCTCTTACGAGCCGCAATCTTACCCATACCTGCATTGTAAATATGATCCGCAGGAATAGCGTACTCTTCATTCAACTCTTCCATCACGTTCTTAGCACGTTTTTCTCCGAGCACATAGTTATGCGCTTTCGAAGCCGTATTGTCGCAATAACCGATGAGTACAGCGTAGAGCGAACTATCCTCCTCCATAACTTGTGAAGCCTCGAAGATGGTAGTGAGTGCATCTTGGCGCAAGTCAGACTTGTCGTTGTCGAAGTACACATTGTAAACGCGTGCGTTCTTACCGGCAGGTTTCGCTTTCTCTTTCTCAATCTGTTCACGAATGATGATCGAGTCGTGACGATAGTAGATAACGGTATCGTGACAGCACGGGAGCGATACCGGCTGAGCAAGTTTCTTATCAAACATATCGAAGGACGGCATGTTACGCGGATGCGATTTCTTTACTGCCTCCAGTTTGAAACGCAAGTTGAGCGTGATATCAAAAATACCATCGTTATTCTTCGAAGCATAAGACGAAGCACTCTGCTTGTGGTATCCACGACCGTCCACATAGTCACGCGTGAAATAACTATAGTTCGCGCGCAAGCCCAACGCCAGCGTACGGTTGAGGTTGAAATCAAGATCCAAACCCGCCTGAATATAACCGATCATACGGTAGTCCTTGTCGCGCTCAGGACCGTTCTCTCCGTCCGCATTGATATAATTGAGCGTGTTACCACGAGCGTGCGTATCATTCATCCACTTACCCTTCTCGGCATCATACCATCTGTCGTCATTGTAGTACTTAGCACGTTTGTACCAAGCACCACCCGCTCCGAAATACGGGAACATAGAGAAAATCTTTTTCTCCACGCGCGGGAAGAAAAGGTTGATAATGTCAAAAGCGACATACGCTCCCGCCTTATGCATATGTCCGGTCAGCAAGGTGTCGGCATTCTGCAGTTGGTTACCGTTCTTATCCTCTCCCGTCTTACCGGTAACGGTATACATGTCGTACAAATACTCAACTCCGACGCTCCATACAGGAGTGAAGTTGTACTCTACCGCCAAACCGAGGGTAGGGATAGCGACATTATGCTTCTGTTCAGAAGTAAAGTCACCGTCAAAGGCACTGAATCCGATACGCGGAATGATAGACCAGTGCGCGATCTCCGGCTTAATACCCTTTTCGTTCTCCTCAAGATCCCAAGGGTGAACACCCTTAATCGAATCTTCTTCTACTTGTTGCGGCTGATTTTCAACCTCTTGTGCATGCACCATCGACGCAAAAGCGAGACATAAAGCAGATAATATAAGTATACCTTTTTTCATATAAAAAGAGATAATTAGTTCCAATATTCACAATTCAGGGCACAAAGGTACTGCTTTTTTTTGATATACGCAAATTTTTTTGAAAAAAAAAATATTTTTTGTTGTAAGTATTGCATATATGAGATTTTTTTTGTACTTTTGTAGCCGAATTGGTATCATGACGTAATGACGTTATGACGACATGACGAAGATTACACAAAACACACTATATTTATGGACATTTTAAATCAAATGATTGCGCGTGCGAAAGCAAATCCGCAGCGCATCGTGTTGCCTGAGGGCGACGAACCGCGTACGTTAGAGGCTGCTAATATTTTGTTGAGAGACAAAATTGCGCAGCTTATTTTGATTGGTGACCCCAAGACGATTCAGGGCATGGCCGTGGAGAAGGGGTATGAGTACATCAAAGAGGCGAAGATTGTGGATCCGCTGCGTGATCCGAAGATGCCGGAGTATGCGAACCTGCTGTTCGAGTTGCGTAAGAACAAAGGTATGACGGAAGAGGAGGCGAAGAAGAAAGCGCAGGATCCGTTGTATTTGGGTTGTTTGATGATCAAAGCCGGAGATGCAGACGGTGAGTTAGCCGGTGCGCGTGGCACGACAGCCGACACTATTCGTCCGGCGTTCCAGATCTTAAAGACCAAACCGGGTTGCTCGATCGTGAGCGGTGCGTTCCTGATGTTCACTCCGGCTAAGCAGTTGGGTGAGGACGGATTCCTGCTGTTTGCTGACTGCGCCGTGAACCCGAATCCGGACGCTAAACAGTTGGCAGAGATCGCTATTTCGACCGCCGAGACCGCACGTTCAATCGCAGGTATCGAACCGCGCGTAGCGATGCTGAGTTTCTCGACAAAAGGTAGCGCCAAGCACGAGTTGGTGGACAAAGTACAAGAGGCGACGAAGTTGGCGAAAGAGATGGCTCCTGAGTTAGCTTTAGACGGTGAGTTACAGGCTGATGCAGCGCTGGTAGAGAGTGTTGCGAAGACCAAGGCACCGGGTAGCAGCGTAGCCGGCAAAGCGAACGTACTCGTCTTCCCGGATCTGCAGGCAGGAAATATCGGTTACAAGCTTGTTGAGCGCTTCTCGGGTGCAGACGCCGTAGGTCCTATTCTGCAAGGCATCGCAGCGCCGGTGAATGACCTGAGCCGCGGTTGCAAAGTGCAAGACATTGTTCAAATGGTAGTAATCACAGCAAATCAAGCAATCAAATAACATGAAGATATTAGTTTTGAACTGCGGAAGTAGCAGTATTAAGTATAAGCTCTTTGAGATGGAGAGCAAGTCGGTTTTGGCACAAGGCGGAATTGAGAAGATCGGTTTGCCCGACTCGTTTCTGCAGGTTAAGTTGCCTAACGGCGAAAAGGTTAAATTCGAGAAATCGATGCCGGAACATACCGTAGGTATCGAGCTCATTCTGGAGAAGTTGGTGGACGCCAAGATTGGTGTCCTCAAGGACCTCAAAGAGATCAACGCAGTCGGTCATCGTGTGGTTCACGGTGGAGAAAAATTCAACAAGTCGGTGCTCATCACGCCGGAAGTGAAAGCTGAGATCATCCAATGTGTCGATTTGGCTCCGCTGCATAACCCTGCTAACCTGAAGGGTATTGATGCTATCGAGAAGATTCTGCCGGGTGTACCGCAAGTGGCTGTTTTCGACACCGCTTTCCATCAGACGATGCCGGATTATGCCTATATGTACGCACTGCCTTATGAGTTGTATGAGAAATACGCGATTCGTCGTTACGGTTTCCACGGCACGAGTCACCGCTACGTGAGCGCGCGCGTATGCGATTATTTAGGTGTAGCTCCGCAAGGCAAGAAGATCGTGACCTGTCATATCGGTGGTGGTGGCAGTTGTACCGCCGTACTGGATGGCAAGAGCGTCGATACGAGTATGGGTCTAACGCCGGTTGAAGGTCTGGTGATGGGCACGCGTGCCGGTGACCTCGACCTCGGTGCAGCGACGTTCATCATGGACAAGGAGCACCTGAGCACGGCTGAGTTCAACACGCTCGTTAATAAGAAATCGGGTCTGCTCGGTGTATCGGGCGTGTCGAGTGACTGCCGTGACATCGAGGCAGCTATCAATCAAGGTAACAAACGGGCTGACTTGGCGCGTAAGATGTTCATCTACCGCACGATCAAGTATATCGGTGCTTATGCCGCTGCGATGAACGGTTTGGATATCCTCGTGTTCACCGCAGGTATCGGCGAGAACGATCCGTATATCCGTGCTGAGATCATGAAGGGTCTGCGTTTCCTCGGCATCGAGCTGGACGAAGAGGCGAACAAAGTGCGCGGCGAAGAGCGGATCATCAGCAAGAAGGGTTCGAAAGTGACCGTATGTCTGATCCCGACGGATGAGGAGTTGATGATTGCAAGCGATACCGAAGCGCTTGTTTAATTTACCATTTGGTCATTTACGATTTGGTCATTTATTTGATCATTGAGACATTTGACCATTTATCCATAGAAAAACACAAACAGAATGAATAAACCCATTATTTACCAACTCTTTCCTCGTCTGTGGGCGAACTGGAACGAGACGCGTCAGTTTAACGGAACGAAGGAAGAGAACGGTTGTGGTCGGTTTGTCGATATCAACGAGCGTGCACTCAAAGCCATCGTGGACTTGGGTGCCACGCACGTCTGGTACACCGGCGTTATCCGGCACGCAACTGCACAATATAACAACCCCGCCATCACCAAAGGCAAGGCGGGTTCACCTTATGCCATCACCGACTACTATGACGTAGATCCGGACTTGGCGAAGAACGAAGCCAAGCGTATGCAGGAGTTCGAGGCACTGGTGCAACGGACGCATGAGGCAGGGCTTGGTGTGATCATTGATTTTGTGCCGAACCATGTAGCGCGGCAGTATAAGAGTGCGTGCAAACCGGCAGGCGTAGAGGACTTAGGCGAGACCGACAACCCCAATTGGGCTTTCTCGCCGCTCAATAATTTCTACTACCTCCCGGGCGAGCGGTTCACGATGGACAAGGACCTGCAGGGTTACGAAGAGTATCCGGCGAAAGTGACGGGTAACGACTGCTTCACGAGTCACCCGGGAGAGAACGATTGGTACGAGACGGTCAAACTGAACTACGGCGTTTTCTATCAAGGCGGTAGGGAGAAACAGTTCAATCCGATACCGAATACGTGGATCAAGATGCGCGATATCTTGCTTTTCTGGGCCGGCAAAGGAATAGATGGCGTACGGGTTGATATGGCCGAGATGGTGCCTGTTGAGTTCTTCGCATGGGCGATCGCGGCGGTTAGGAAGAAACACAAGAAGTTCCTATTTATCGGTGAGTGTTACGACCCGAATCAGTACGATGCGTATCTGGCAGCCGGTTTTGACTACTTGTACGACAAAGTGGGCATGTACGACTACCTGCGCGGCGTGACGAGCAAAGGCTGGCCGACAGAGGGCATCACGCATCAGTGGATGCAGCATGGTGACGAACGGTTGAAGCATATGCTCTATTTCCTGGAGAACCACGACGAGCAGCGCATAGCGAGTGGTTTCTGGTGCGGTAGCGGACGATGTGCCGAGCCGGCGATGATCGTGGCGGCTACGCTCAACCAATGTCCGGTGATGATCTATTCCGGTCAGGAATTAGGAGAACGGGGCATGGACCTTGAAGGCTTCTCCGGCATAGACGGTAGAACCACTATCTTCGACTACTGGGCGATGAAGAGTGTTCAGGCCTGGGCTAACAAAGGTAAGTTCGATGGCGCACATATGACCGACGCGCAACGGGAATTGCGGGCGTTCTATCAACAACTGCTGACGCTCACGCGCGACGACAAAGCGATTCAGAAAGGCGCGATGTACGATATCACTTATGCACAAGGGGAAGGATTCAACAAGCAACAGCACTATGCTTTCTTGCGTCATACGAAAGGCGAGACGTTGCTGGTTGTTATCAATTTCCATGACCGCGAGGAGGAGATTCGTGTGCGTATTCCGAATGATGCGTTTGTCTATCTGGGTTTGGAAGGCAAAGCGAACGCGACGGCTACCGACCTGCTGCGCGGAGGCAAACAAGCTATTGATTTTACGCCGGATAGTGTATCGAAGATCGTTCTACCTGCTTGGCATGGAGTGATTTTGAAAATCAAATAGTAGAGATTGTGGAATTTGTCAAAGACATAGTACGGCTGGTGAGGGGGGGCAACCTGCTCTTCCTCGCCGCGCTCATTTGGTTGATGGAGAAATGGGTCGCTGTACCGATCTTGAATAGCGCCGCTTTTGGTGAACAAATGCCGTGGTATATATTGCTGCTGCTTATCCTTGCAACCGTTTTTATTGCCGCAGGCGGGTATGTCATCAATGACTATTTCGATGTCAAGATCGACCGCATCAACCGCCCGGACGAGGTCGTTGTGACGCGCAGCATCACTAAACCGGCGGCGATGCAGTTGAGTCTTTGGTTGAGCGGTATCGGTATCGGTTGCGGACTGGTCATCGCAGTACTGCTACGCAGCCTGACGCTCGGCATATTGTTTGTCCTTGTGCCGGGACTGCTGTGGTTCTACTCGTCCAGTTACAAACGACTTTTCATGATCGGCAATGTCATCATCGCGTTGTTAGCAGCGCTGACACCGATGCTGGTGGCACTGACGAACGTAGCGATTCTGCAACTGAGGTACGCCACTATTCTACCCTATACGACCCTGCCGCATGACCTCTACGCATGGCTTGGCGGGTTCGCGTTGTTCGCTTTTCTGCTGACGTGGATACGCGAGATCATCAAAGACATGCAGGACCAGATGGGTGACCGCGAACTGGAGTGTCACTCGATGCCGGTAGTGTGGGGAGAGTTGTGGACGAAGGTTTTTGTGACGGGTTTGATCGTTCTGACGCTCGCTATCATCGGTCATCTATGGTGGCATGTGCTACCCTTCCCTACCGGTTGGTTCAGCCTCAGCACGCGCTATATACTCTTCGGTGTGGTGGTTCCGCTATTAGGTAGTCTGGGTCTGCTGTGGGCGGCTAAGATACCGTCCGATTACAAAACATGCCAGCAGGTAGTCAAGTTGACTATGCTACTGGGCATGCTCTATTGTATCTGTATAGTCCGAGGTCTGTGACTATAGACTCTTGATGTATTTATCTGCTTCTATCGCTGCTTTGGCTCCTGAGCCGGCAGCTACTACGGCTTGGCGGTAATGGGGATCTGCACAGTCACCTGCGGCGAAGACACCGGGTACATTTGTGCGCGGACTATCACCATCGACGAGGATATAACCCTCTGCATCGCGGTGCAGATAGTCCTTGAAGAGGTCTGTGTTGGGATGATGACCGATCGCCAGGAAGAAACCATCGATGGCTATATGACGCAGTTCTTCGTCAGGTTCGCCTTTGCGGAAGATAAGGTCCGCTCCCTGCACCTTGCCTTCGCCCGTCAGTTGGAGCGTGTTATGCTCAAAGAGCACCTCTATCTTAGGGTTATTGAGCACGCGTTGCTGCATGATCTGAGAGGCACGCAGGTAAGGCTTGCGTACGATCATATAGACCTTCTCGCATAAGCCTGCCAAATAATTCGCCTCTTCGCAGGCTGTGTCTCCACCTCCTACGACCGCTACGGTCTTCTTGCGGTAGAAGAAACCGTCACAAGTGGCACAAGCCGAAACGCCACGACCGCGGTAGGTGCGCTCGGACTCCAGACCTAAATAGCGTGCCGAAGCACCGGTAGCGATGATGACCGCGTCGGCCTCGTATAAGTCTGTGTCTTCGACCCAGACACGGTGAGGGGTTAGGGGTGAGGGGTTAGGGGAAAACTCCACCTTCGTCACGATGCCCGAGACGAACTGCGTACCGAAACGTTCGGCTTGACGACGCATGTCGTCCATCATCGTGAAGGGGTCTATTCCGTCGGGATAGCCGGGGAAGTTCTCCACTTCGGTGGTGGTGGTCAGTTGACCGCCTAACTGTGGTCCTTCGATGAGCACCGGAGCGAGGTTAGCACGACTCGCATAGATAGCTGCGGTGTATCCCGCAGGACCGCTTCCTATTATCAAACATCTAACTTTATTTACCATTTGTTCATTTACCATTTACCATTTATTTTTTCATCTAGCCATTTACAGACGCATGTCGTTAATGTACGTGTCTTTGTCGGGCTCAATTTTATATTCTTGTTTCTCACTCACGAACTTCGGTTCTTTGAGTTTGAGCGTAGAGGTTTTCTTGCCTTCTTTGATACTTACCGAAAGGGGCATGAGGTCGGCAATTCGTACCGTGAGCATAAAACGGTTGATGCCGATGGATTGGTCTTTGGGCGTAAGGATTATTACCGCCTCTTTGCCGTCCTGAGTGGTGCGTTCCGATACAGTACAAACCGGTACGAGTGCTTTGGCGTACAGGATCGGATTCGCCGCAACCAACTCTTGTTCGGTAGGATTGGAGAGGGTCAGTTCATCAATGTCCGATGCGTACATGTACATCGTTTTTCCGTCATACGCCGCTTTGAGGTCGAACATATCGAGTTTGAATAACTGTCCATGCATGACAAGACTGCCCGGATAGTTCATCGGAGCATTGACCTCTTCGGACACCGTCACGGTGAAGTCCGATTGCAGGGTTTTCGTTTCCAAGTTCGCAAGGAACGAACTCAAAACGGTTAATATAATTAATAATTTCGTCATTTTACACCTAATTCTTCCAACAACTTATCCAACTGATCCAAATCGGTAATGAGCACGTCACGACCCTTCGGTCCTTTGTTCGGTCCAACGATACCTGCCGCCTCCAGTTGGTCGGATAACTTGCCGGCACGGTTATAACCGATCTCGAACGCACGTTGCAGACGCGAAGTGGAGCCTTCCTGTTTGGTCACCACGTAACGGGCGACATCTGCGAACATCGGATCGAGTCGTTTCATATCGACGCTACCCGGTGCCAGTGCCTCACCTTCACCGCCTTCACCGATATATTCCGGCAACTGGTAGGGTTCGCGGAACTTCTGCTGCTTGGCGATATGCTTGACGATCTCGTCCACCTCCGGCGTATCAACGAACGCACACTGGATACGGGTGACGGACGCGTTACCGGCATAGAGCGAGTCACCACGACCAATGAGTTGTTCCGCTCCCTTGGCATCAAGCACCGTGCGGGAGTCGATGACCGACTGCGTGCGCAAGGCGATACGGGTAGGTATGTTCGCTTTGATGACACCGGTGACGATGTTGACGGACGGACGTTGGGTAGCGAGGATCATATGCATTCCAACCGCACGCGCTTTCTGCGTGATGCGTGCGATAGGTGTCTCAACCTGCTTGCCCGCCTGCATAATGAAATCGCCGTACTCGTCGATGATGATCACGATATAAGGCAGGTACTGGTGATGCAGGCTGTCCGCCACAAGTTTATTGGGATTGAGGCGACGTTTGACGAACTTCTCGTTGTAGTCTTCGAGGTTACGTACACCTGCGTCCATCAGCAGCTTGTAGCGGTTCTCCATCTCGATGACGAGCGAGTTGAGCGTGTTGATGACGCGGTCGCACTCGGTGATGACGATCTGTTCGGGGTCGGTGTCCGGCATCGCAGCAAGATAGTGTTTAAGCAACGGCTTGTACGGTGCAAACTCAACCATCTTCGGATCCACCATGACCAGTTTGAGCTCTGCCGGGTGTTTTTTGTATAGGAGCGACGTGATGATAGCGTTGATGGCAACGGACTTACCCGTTCCCGTAGCACCGGCTACCAGCAAGTGCGGGGTCTTGGCGAGGTCGAACATGAACACCTCGTTGGTGATCGTTCGGCCGTATGCGATCGGCAGTTTCATCTTAGCCTCTTCCTGGAAACGTTTGGAAGCGATGACCGAGTGCATGGAGACCACTTGCGGTTTCTCGTTGGGCACCTCGATACCGATCGTTCCTTTACCCGGCATCGGGGCGATGATACGAATACCCGTAGCCGAAAGGGACATCATGATATCGTTCTCGAGCGCTTGGATCTTCGCTACGCGGATACCTGCTTTGGGCACTATTTCATAGAGCGTCACGGTAGGGCCTACCGTTGCTTTGATAGAATCAATTTCTATGCCATAGTTGCGCAAAGTGGTCACAATACGCTGTCCGTTATTGCGCTGTTCCTCCTCGTCGATGATCGGCGCGGTCTCGTTGTCATAGACCTTGAGAAGATTGAGTGAGGGGAACTTATAGAACTCCAAATCCTTGCGCGGGTCGTACGGACCGAGTTTCTCAAGCAGCTTGTCCGGATCTTTGGTGTACAGTTCGTCTTCCTTGATATCCTCGATCTCCAACGTAGCGTCTTCGGGTTTCTGCTCGGGCTCTTCCATCGGAAGCGGTGCATCGCCCAGCGGTTCATTGTCATCATCCAGCACAGGCTCAGGTTCCGGTTCGGGTTCCGGCTCGGGATCTTGCTCAGGGTCTTCTTCGGAGGTCACGGGTTCGATCGTGAACGTGACATCATCTGTATTCTCCGGCGTTTCGGGTGTCTCCGGTGTCTCCGGATTTTCCGGATCAATAGGAATGTCAATCGTGATGTCTTCCGGCATCTCCGGTTCGCCCGGATCTTTCGGTTTACGCTTAAAGAGCCCTGCTATCCATTCGCCGAAGGCTTTGCAGCGGTCGATGAAACGGGGATCGGACACAACAAGGAAGATGACGAGCAGCGCCAAGAGGATAAGGATTGTTCCCGTTATGTTCACATAACTGCTGAGCCATTTGGCAGCCCAGGTACCGAAACTGCCACCCCAACGGAAGACGCCCATATGGGTCATCTGCTGCGCAAAACCCAAGACGGTAGAGCCCCAGAGCACCCAGAACGTACCGCCGCAGAAAAGCAGTATCGCACGGATATCTTTGAGCACATGCATCAGGCGCAGCGCATATATCGCCAACATGAACACAAGGATAATCGACACAAAACCGAAACTGCCGTCGATCAGGAACTGTGCCAAGAGTGCGCCCGGCAAGCCTAATAAGTTACGTATCGCTTCGCGATTAGCTAAGCGTTCGGTATGGTCCAAGGCTAAAATATCCTGGTCGGCAGTACCGGTAAACAAGAAACTGACATACGCCAAAAGGGCGATGACAGCAAAGGTCAACATCAGTATTCCGATGACCATGCGGGTACGACGATCAGAGAGGAAACTTTTGGTGGCTTCCCACCAGTTCGTTTTCTCCACACGAATCGCCCGTTCGGCAGGTCTTTCGTCGGCTATGTTGCGCGATTTAGTAATGGTTCTAGGCATAAAAATTCAAATTAGCGTGCAAAATTACAAAAAAAAAATGAATTGTGCAAATAAATTTGCGTATTTCAAAAAAAAGTTGTAATTTTGTGCCCCGAAAGGAGGTTTGGTATGTTTATCATCGGCATTGCGGGCGGTACAGGCTCGGGTAAAACAACAGTAGTAAAAAAACTGATAGAGCGTCTTCCGAAAGGCGAAGTAGTGGTCATTCCTCAGGACAGTTACTATAACGACAGCAGTAACGTGCCCGTTGAGGAGCGTCAGAACATCAACTTCGACCATCCCGATGCGTTCGATTGGAACCTTTTGAGCAAGCATATCGCGATGCTCAAAGAGGGCAAACCCATCGAGCAACCGATCTATTCCTATATCACTTGTACGCGTTCGGAAGAGACCATTCATATCGAGCCGAAGGAGGTGATTATTGTCGAAGGAATCATGGCGTTGCGCGAACCCAAGATGCGTGACCAGATGGACCTGAAGATCTTCGTGGACGCCGATGCCGATGACCGTCTGATACGTGTGATGAAACGTGACGTGCTGGAGCGTGGGCGTACTGCCGAACAGGTGATCGAGCGCTACCAGCGGGTGCTCAAACCCATGCACGAGCAGTTTATCGAACCTTGTAAGCGCTTTGCGGATGTCATCGTGCCGCAAGGAGGACATAACAACGCCGCTATCAACATGCTCTCCAAGTTCGTGAAGCAGCAACTGCGCGAAAACAAGGATTAATCTGTATTCTGTCAGCGAAGCGGTCTGTGTTCTGTAATCTCTTTTGGACATACCTCAAGATAGGCACCTTCACCTTAGGTGGAGGGTATGCTATGTTGCCCTTGATCCAACGGGAAGTGGTGGATCGTAAAGGCTGGATCGACGAGGAGGAGTTCCTCAATATGATCGCCTTGGCGCAGGCTGCACCGGGTTTGATAGCGGTTAACTCAGCTATTTTCATCGGCTGGCGCGTTGGGGGTTGGAAAGGCGTGTGTGGCGCGGTCTTAGGAGCAGTACTGCCGTCGTTCCTCATCATCCTCGCTATCGCGATGGTCTTCTCGGATTGGAAAGAACTGCCTGCCGTAGAAGCGGCTTTCAAAGGTATCCGTCCGGCCGTAGTAGCCCTCATCGCCGCTCCGCTCGTTAAACTCGCCAAATCAGCGATGAAGAGTACAGAGTACAGAGTACAGAATACAGACCGAAGCGCACTCTTTTTGTTGGTTTCTTTAGCCGCCGCACTCCTTATTTGGCTTGGTCACGTCAACCCCGTTTGGGTCATTTTGGCAACGATAATAATAACGCTCATAGTATGCTTTATCTCCAGCTCTTCCTGTCGTTCTGCAAAATAGGTCTCTTCGGTTTTGGAGGAGGACTTGCTATTCTGTCTCTGATAGAGATGGAAGTGGAGCAGTATGGTTGGATGAGTTCGCAGGAGTTCATTGATATTGTGGCAGTTAGTCAGGTGACGCCGGGTCCGATAGGCATCAACTGTGCAACGTATGTGGGTTACACGGTAGGCGGTATCTGGGGCAGCATGTTGGCTACTTTCGCGATCGTGCTGCCGAGCCTCATCATCATGCTCAGTATATGCAAGGCATATTTCTGGTTAGGCAAACGGTTCAAGGGAAACCTCTATTTCGAGCAGAGCCTGCGCATGTTGCGTTTCACGGTCATCGGACTCATTGCCGCCGCCGCACTCATGCTCATCAAACCAACCACCTTCATTGACCCCGTTTCATGGATCATTTTTGGCGTCGTAGCATTCTTTACTATCCTGCCGAATTTCTATAAAAAAAAGGTGACCGAAATCATCAGTCACCCTATCCTATTGATTATTCTTGCCGGACTTGTCGGCTTAGTTGTTTATCTACCATAATCGCCACCGCGCCGTCGCAGAGTACGTTCACAGCCGTGATTGGTGCGTCCATCGCGATGCAGAGCGAGAGGCAGACGGCTTGTAACTCAGGAGGGAACCCGAGTACGGTAGCCAACACCGGTAGTACCGCTACCGAACCGCCCGGAATACCCGGTGCAGCGACGCATGTCACGGCTAACATCAGCACGAAAGCAATGAACGTAAACAGGTCGGTTTCCATACCCGTGGAGATCATCAGCGCCATGGCACAGAGCACGACGTGTATATTCAGTCCGGGGATATGCAAGTTCGCACAGAGAGGAATGACAAACGAAGCGGTGTCATCGTTACCAACAATCTTCTTGGTCTGCTTGAGCGTGATGGGAATAGTGGCTGCCGAAGACGAAGTAGCAAACGCAAAGAGGCTCGCCGGCAGCATGTTCCATATGAGCGTGAAGGGGTTCTTGCGGATAGAGAGACCGGCAATGAGATAGAGCAGGATGATCCATAGGATCATTACGCCGACCACGATCAGAAGCACCATCACGAAGTTACGCAGTAACTCACCCACTTCGCCTGCAGCGGACATATGCAGGAAGATACCGTAGATATACGTGGGAAGCAACGGAATCAGCACTTTTTCAATCGACAGCATCACCACGTCTTGCAGTTCGCTGATGGCTTTCTTGAGTCCTGTAGCCGACGATGAACGGATACCCAGACCGAGCATCAACGCCAGTACCAATGCCGACATGACGTCCAGCGCAGGCGGCAGTTGGATAAAGAAATACGGTGCGAACACACCCCCTTCTTGCGGTGCCAGCGCTATCTCGTTATCCTGCTCAATGACGAGCGGTAACACCTCTTGGCCTACCCCGTACGAGAACAAACCCGACAGGATCGTACTGGCAAAGACGATGATGAGCGTGCTGGTCAGCATCTTACCTGCGTTCTGCTCCGTGTTGGCGATAGCAGCCGTCACCAACGCCAGGATGATCAGCGGCACAAGGAAGCCGATGAACTGACCGAAGAAAGCGTTGAACGTCACAAAAATACGTACGAACCAAGACGGCATGAACAAGCCGGTCACAACGCCCATGAGCATTGCAAACAGCACATGCGCTATGATGGGAAATTTAAAGCGTTTCATAGTTTTTCCAATTTAGCATGAGTGAGTAATAATGTTTTTGTACCTTGTGTATCGAAATCTATTTCTATCTTATCGTTTTCCGTCACCTCATCGCGATAAACGCGCTTCACCGTTCCCGTCCCGAACACACGATGAGCAACTCTATCCTCGGGCTTCCAAGAAGAGACCATTGGTGATTGCTGATTGGTGATGGGTGTGGGTCGAGATGTCGAGATCACGAGATCACGAGGTCTCGAAGTCTGTACTCTGTCAGTGAAACGGTCTGTGTTCTGTACTCTTGACAATTCAAAGAATTGTCTATCTATATCCTGCAAGAACCTGCTCGGCGAAGCAAACGTGACCGAACCGTTGCGGAAGCGTTGCCGCGCGAAACTGAGATAACATTGTTCCATGGCTCGCGTGATCGCCACATACAGCAGGCGCCGTTCCTCTTCTATCTCATGCGGCGCGGTGCAGAACTGCGAAGGGAAGAGGTTCTCTTCCAAACCCACGATGAACACGATCGGGAACTCCAGTCCTTTGGCGGCATGTACGGTCATCAACGTCACCCGCTGCGTCGTATCCGTCAGGTTCTCATCCTGATCCGTCTGCAGGCTCACCTCGCTCAGGAAATCCGTGATCGGCGTATAGTCGATGCCTTCCTGCACACGCTGGTCCACGAACTCATGGATAGCGTTCATCAACTCCTGCACGTTCTGCGCACGGTCGATACCTTCTTGCGAACGATCCATCGCCAAGGCGGTCATCACACCCGAGGTGCGGAGCACCATCTCCGTGAAATGAAACGCGTCCATCGTCTCGCTCTGCTCACGCAAGCCGTCCAAGTACGCGGCAAAAGTCTTCAACTTCTTTGCTATACCCGCACTCACCTCCAAAGCCGTCTCTTCCGGCGCACGCATCACGTCCAGATAGGCACGGTGATGCTCGATCGCGTTGAGCGACACTTTTTTCATCGTCGTGTCCCCTATACCGCGACCGGGAAAACCGACGATACGCAGCAGCGCTTCGTTGTCGCGCGGGTTAACGGCGATACGCAGATAGCCCAACACGTCTTTTATCTCCTTGCGCTGGTAGAACGACGTACCGCCGTAGATGCGGTAAGGGATATTAAGCTTGCGCAGTTCGCCTTCCAGCACACGGCTCTGCGCATTCGTCCGGTACAACACCGCGATCGAGTCATAGCCCTTATGCTTGAACTTGGCGATCTTAGCCGCCACGCCCAACGCCTCGGTACGGTCGTCCATGTACGGCTGCAGGTTCAGCGGCTGACCCTGTTCCTTCTCCGAATAAACGGTTTTCTCTATCTGGTGCACGTTCTTATGAATGAGCGAGTTAGCGGCATTGACGATGGTCTGCGTCGAGCGGTAGTTACGCTCCAACTTGAACAACTGCGCATTCGGGTACTGCTGACGGAAATTGAGGATATTGCGTATGTCCGCGCCACGGAACGAGTAGATACTCTGCGCATCGTCTCCCACCACGCATATGTTGTTCTGCGGCGCTGCCAAACGGTTCACGAGCAGGAACTGGATATAGTTCGTGTCCTGGTACTCATCGACGAGGATATACTGAAAATGCTCCTGCCATTTGGTGCGCACCTCCGGGAAAGTGTCCATCAGCCGCAGCGTGTTAATCAGCAGGTCATCAAAATCCATCGCATTAGCCGCTCTCAACCGCACCTGGTACTCCGCATAGATACTCGCCAACTCATACATACGCGCTTCACGGTCTTCACGCAACAGGTCCTGCCGCGCACCGTACTGCGCCGGATCGACACCCATGTTCTTCGCCATCGAGATTCGCGCCTGCACGGCTCCCGACTTGTAGATCTTATCATCCAATCCCCGCTCCTTGCATATCGCTTTGAGCACGGACTTCATGTCGGTGGTGTCGTAGATCGTGAAATCACGCGTATAACCCAACTTATCTGCTTCCGGCCGCAGCAACCGCGTACACACATGATGGAACGTCCCCATCCATAGATATCTGTAATCTTGTCTAACAGGCGCAGCCGGTCTGTCAGGCGCAGCCGGTCTGTCAGCGCAGCGGTCTGTCAGCGTAGCGGTCTGGAGCAACAGCTCCACCCGTTCCTTCATCTCCCGTGCCGCCTTGTTGGTGAACGTCAGCGCCATGATGCGACTGGCAGGCACACCTTGTTGTAACAGGTACGCAATGCGGTACGTCAGCACGCGCGTCTTACCCGAACCCGCACCTGCCACGATCAGCGAAGGACCTTCGGTGCACATCACCGCCTCGCGTTGAACACTATTTAACTGGTCTAAAAACGACATAAGCAACCTCCCTATTACATGTCCTGCATAGACAAGCCTTGATAAAGGATCGTGTATCTCTTGAGTTGACGGGTGGCTATCAAGAACTCACTTGCGTGTGCCTCCAACGCAGAAGCGTCAAGTTCTTTCGCCTGACGTTTTACTTCATAGAAAACAGCCTGTTTTGTCAACTCGTTAATGGCGATGATATCAATCTCGGCCTCGCCGTTTCTACTCCACCAATTATCGATTTGCGTGAATTGCTGTTCCTCCGCCAGTTTCTCCTTGAAGTAGTTTTCCAACATCTTCCCGGAGAAGGTCTCATAGTCACGCCGGATGATTTGCCGCAAGGCATCAAACGCGTCAATCTCCAACATATAGTTGTATTTGAAGATAAACCGGAACCAGAAGATTAGGAAGTTGTCATCCAGCCGATAGCGGATATTGCTGTTGGTGGTAGCAAAAAGCGGTTTATGTTTACTGATCAGGCCGTAGGTTTCTTCCAGCATCGTGAGGTAGCCTCCTATCTCCTTGCCGATGATATCTTCAATCTGACTCCGCTGCGAATGGCCGGAAGCGATAGCCGTCAAGATAGAGAAATAGACACCATAGTCTTTCCCGAACTCCTCAATCAGAAGGTTTTTACCCTCAGATAAGAAAACCGAATCCGGTTGAATAATCGTCTCAATCATCTTATCCCGTGTCGTGGCACCGTTATCCATCAGCAGCTCCACATATTTGGCTACGCCGCCCGTGAAACTATACAACGCCAACAAATCGTCTGACGTATAATTCGGATTGTGACTTGCCAATATCTCTTTCAAGATAGATGGAGGGAACTTCTTGAGCCGGATCATCGAGGTCTGGCGGTTATAGAGCGGTTCCTTCTTGTTTTCAAATATCTGATGAATCATCGTCTGCACCGAACCGCCGACGATAAGGTTGATATGCGCCTCCTCTTTGTTGATATCCCAAATCCGCTGCATATCGCTATACACCGACGCATTGATGCGCATAAACTCCTGAAACTCGTCAATAAACAGCGTGATCGGCTGACGTTTCGCCAGCTGCATAATGTATTCGAAAATATCCGCAAAATGCGTCACTCTACCTAACATCGGAATACCTAACTTAGCTGATATCTCTTGCTGATAGGCTGCGCATAATTCGCTCTCCGATTTCTTACTCACAAAGAAATACAAGAACGGCATGTTTTTGTACGCATGAAAAACTAAAGACGTCTTTCCAATACGTCTTCTTCCTGTCAGTACGGTGAATTGTGCGTGCTCCAAGGACTGATTTTGAATAGCTTGGAGTGACGCTGTCTCCCTTGTTCTGTCAACGAATTTCATAGATTTATGATTTTGCAATCACCATTTCCGAAATGACCATTACTTTTAAAATCCGCTGCAAAATTACTGCTTTTTTTTGAATTATACAAATTTTTTAACTCTTTTTTATAAAAAAATCGTTTTTTATGCCTGAAAATTTGGATAATTTGGAAAAAAGCAGTACCTTTGCACCCGATTTTAGGAGGAGCCACCAAATAAATATGAAGACAGTTGTTATCACAGGAGGGTCGTCAGGGATCGGCAAAGCTGCGGCAATGTTGTTCGCCGAACAGGGCTGGCAAGTGTTCGAATGGTCGCGCACCGGTGCGTCCACCGAGCACATCACGCATATCCCATGCGACGTGACGCAACCCGAGCAGACCCAAACCGCAGCCAAGCAGGTGATCGACCAAGCGGGACAGATAGACGTGCTCATCTCCAATGCCGGCTTCGGCATCAGCGGAGCCATCGAGTTCACCTCTTCCGAAGATGCCCATCGGCAGATGGAGGTTAATTTCTTCGGTGCTCTCAATAGCGTGCAGGCGGTGTTGCCCTACATGCGCGAACGTCGCAGCGGACGCATCATCTTCACCAGCAGTGTGGCGGCAATCCTGAGCATCCCCTATCAGAGTTTCTACAGTGCCTCCAAAGCCGCTATCAACGCACTCGCTTTGGCGCTGCAGAACGAAGTACGTGCTTTCGGGATCCACGTCAGCGTGCTCATGCCCGGCGATGTGGCAACAGGTTTCACGGCGGCACGTAAGAAATCCGAAGAAGGCATCAACACCTACGGCAACATACGCAAAGCCGTGGCGGCGATGGAGAAAGATGAACAGGGAGGTATGAGCCCGCGGCAGATGGCGAATCAACTGTTCCGCATCGCGACCTGCGCTTGCCCCGCGCCGCAGTATGTCGGCGGCGCACAGTATGCTCTGTTCTGCTTCTTGGACAGACTGCTGCCCAAACGATTGGTTAACTGGATTGTAGGAAAATTATATTGATGAAAAAGATACAAGACAACGATTGGTTATACGCCTTCTTACGGCCGTACGTCGATTGGATCTTCCGGCGCTCGTACCGCCAATTCCGCTATATAGGTCGAGAGAACATCCCCACCGACGGAGCCGTTATCTTCGCCCCGAACCACACCAACGCACTATGTGACGCGATGGCGGTGTTGGGTATCGACCACGGTAAGAAAGTGTTTGTTGCACGAGCCGACATCTTCAAAGACCCCAAGAAAGCCAAGATCCTGACGTGGCTCAAGATCATGCCCATCAACCGCGTGCGCGACGGGCTGGACGAGGTGCGCCATAACGACGAGACGATCAACAAAGCCGTGGACACGCTTCACGACGGCGTACCCTTCTGTATCCTGCCCGAAGGCACCCACCGACCCAAACACTCGCTCCTGCCTCTCAGCAAAGGCATCTTCCGCATCGCACTGCAGGCGAACGACACTTTCGGCAACGAGAAACCCGTCTATATAGTGCCCATCGGACTGGAGTACGGCGATTTCTTCCATCTATGGGACAGCTTGACCGTCAATATCGGCAAGCCCATCAACGTCACCGAGTTCGCTAAAACGCATGCCGAGTTGGAGCGTCCCCAACTGATGATGGCGCTGCGCGAAGAACTGACCCTCCGCATGCGCGAACTGATCATCTGGGTACCCGATGACGAACAGTACGAGCAGAACATAGCGAAACTCCTGCCGCCCAAGAAACGACTGCCGCGGTGGATAGCCTATCCGCTCGCTGTCCTCCTCTTCCCGCTCTTCGTGCTCAGCGCACTGATGACCATTCCCCTCTGGGGCATGTGGCTCTATATACAGCATAAGGTCCAAGACCCTGCCTTCCATAACTCCGTGCAGTATGTTTGGCAACTGGTTTATTTGACCATTACATTATTAATCCCCCTGCCCTTCTGGATCTTCTTCCAAGAATATATATATCAAATTAGAAAATGATACGAGTTTACATTGTAATCGCACTTTACGTGCTGGTGCCCATCATCATTATCGAGTTATTCAAGCGCTTCGCTTGGATGCACAAGATCGGTACCGTAGTAGCTGCCTATGCCATCGGCATCCTCTTTGCCCTCACGGGTTTTGTACATTTCGAGCCCGGCACAGCCGCAGCCTTGTCTTTCAGTAAGATCCAATCGACCCTCATGTCGGTCACTGTCCCCTTGGCCATCCCCTTGATGCTCTTCAACTGTGACTTCAAGCTGTGGACCAAAGCGCTACCGAAAACCCTCTGGTCGCTCGTCGGAGGCCTTGGAGCCGTCTTGACGGCGGTCATCACCGGTTATTTCATCTTCCGTACACCCGACGTACCGGAGTTCAATAAAGTAGCAGCGATGATGACCGGTATCTACACCGGCGGCACGATGAACTTCAACGCACTCGGTGCTTCGCTCGGCGTCGATAAGACCGTCATGGCGATTGTTCTCGCCTTCGAAATGGTACTGACCACACCGTACATCTTCTTCATCATCGGCGGCGGCTACAAGGTCTTCCGTAAGATCCTGCCCTACGACGACATCACGCGCCGGGGACGCAAAGACGAAGAGGTGGAGACAAAAGACATCGAGAACTACCAAGGCATGCTCGCCAAACAGAACGTAGGCGGTATGTTTGCCGGTCTCGGGCTGAGTGTCCTCTTCCTTGCTGTCGGAGCAGGCTTGGCACTGCTGCTCACCGGCACACTGAACGAACTCGTGGTCATCCTCACTATCACCACCCTCTCGATCATCGCCTCTTTCTTTAAGAAAGTACGTGAGCTGCCGAAGACCTTCGAACTCGGTATGTTCTTCATCCTCGTCTTCTCCGTCATCGTTGCTTCGCTCTTCGATATCCACAGCGTCAACGGCGGCTCGCTGATGATCGGTGGGTTTGTCGCTTGGGTGATGATCGTAGCAGCCAGCCTCCACCTGCTCCTGTGCCGTATCATGCACGTCAGCGGTGACCTCTTCTGCGTCAGTCAGATCGCCCTCCTCTGCTCACCGCCTTTCGTTCCGCCTGTCGTGGGAGCGATGAAAAATAAGAAAGTGCTCATCTCCGGTATAGCCATCGGCCTCGTCGGCTACGCCATCGGTACCTATCTCGGTGTCGCTATAGCCATGTTATTACCCTAATCACGAGATCACGAGATCACGTGATCACGAAAAAAAATTAAATTATGAAAAAATATATCATCCTTGTTCTTTGTTCTTTGCTCGTTGTTCCTGCTTTTGCCAAAAAGAAGGAGCCCAAGCCCCAGGAAGTCGATTCCCTCGGTCGTAAGATCAAAACCGGTTGGAACTTCGGTATCCTGCCTTCTGTCGCCTATGATGCCGATTATGGCTTCCAGGGCGGTGTGCTGACCAACGTCTATTTCTACGGGGACGGATCGCAGTACCCCGAGTACATCCACTCGCTCTATTTCGAAGGGGCGTACACCACCAAGCACCACGGTATCTTCCGCTTCAACTACGACTCGAAATACCTCATCCCGGGCTATCGCCTGACGCTCGACGCCACCTATCTGCCGGACGCGATGTGCGATTTCTACGGCTTCAACGGCTACGAGTCCAAGTACCACCCTACGTGGCATAACTGGAAAAAAGACACCGCCAAAATGCCCGGATACGAAGAGTACCGCACGCGTGTGTTCTATAAGTACAAACGCGACCTTATCCGCGTAGCAGGCGACATCGAAGGAACGATATACAAAGACCTCAAATGGAACGCCGGCATCGGTGTGCTCGGCTACCTCATTGATGACTGCGACATCAACATGCTCAACGGCAAGAATGAGTTCGATCCCGACAAAGAGCACTGGAACCAGAAAGCACTCGACCCGAATGCCGAACTGCTCTACGACAAATATAAGAAATGGGGTCTTATCGGTGACGACGAGAAGAACGGCGGCTGGCACCCGTACGCCCGCGCGGGTATTACTTATGATACGCGCGATAAGCGGCAAGGACCCAACAAAGGTATCTACACCGACCTTTTCTTTACCTACTCCGCTGCCTTCAATGCCGCTTACGGACAGCAGGCTGCAGCCGGTTATAACCACCTGCAGTTCAACTTCACTTTCCGTCATTACGTACCCTGTTTCTACGACAAGAACGGACAGAACCGCATCACGTTTGCCTACCGTCTCGGCGTACAGAACCTCATTGCCGGTCGCTCGCCCTTCTACATGAATAACTACATGAACACGCTCTTCATCCAGCGCGTTTATTACGAAGGACTCGGTGGTGGTAACTCGATCCGGGGCATGATGGCAAACCGAATTCTGGCGAACGGCTTTGCGTTTGCCAACGTCGAGTTCCGCTTCCGCGTTGTCAATTTTGACATCAAACATCAGCATTTTTACATCGGACTCAACCCCTTCTTCGACCTCGGTGTCATCACCCAACCCTATGACCTGAACGAGTTGGTTGAGACCCATACCAACGGCAAATACACCAACCTGTTGGAGTCGATGACCGCCGCAAACGATAACTACGACACCTATTTCGACACCAAGGACAAGAATGCCTATCTGCCGCATATGACAGCCGGTATCGGACTCAAGATCGGTATGAACGAGAACTTTGTCCTCTCTGCCGACTGGGGCATGCCGATTGACCTTCGCGACAATGCCAAATATGCCAATTTCTATGTAAAGATGGGATATTTATTCTAAATAAATTTTTGCTAACTCGACTTGACAATTCGTAAAAATTTGCCCGTTTTTCTTAAAAATATTTGCATATTTAAAAAAAATGTTGTAATTTTGCAGACTTTTTGTTTAAAAGGGTCTGCTTATGTGTGCAAAAAAAATTCTAAATAAGTATATTTTCTCGCTGCTGTTGTTGTACGTTGCGCTCCTTTTCCCTGTGCGCGCGCGATCAGCCGGTTGGACCCCGACAGACGGTGGTTTGGTCGTGAACTTACAGCAAGGTGACCGGTTCTTACTGTCGGTGGTAGTGAACGATAAGGAATATTTCGTTTGTAATTATAACCGTTATACGGGCGGTGACTTCAAATATACAGCAGGTCTGTACCTGAAACTCATCCCTCAGGCGGCCGGTGCGACTGAACCATCGAACATGTCCATCTGGTCGGTCGGTGCACCTTTGGTGCGTAAAAGCGGAAGCAAGATCGTAGATCTGGGCGGTATCGCTTATACGATTTGGAACGATGAAAGGACGCTTCGAACGAATAAGACCAATTATCAGTTCATGGGCGACCTAACGGGTGATGGTGATGGTGGTTACAACTACAAAGACGCCTGTGATGTAGTGTTTGTCGTTCCTACAGATCAAGCATCCCGTACCTCTTTTGACCCGAACAGAACTTTATATAATGACCGCGGCCGCACCGATCAAGCGGCGGACGGTAAGATTAACGGTAAGATAGGAAAGGGATTCTTGGGTATGACGTACCGCGAGGTATATATGTTGGACATCCCGCGCGAGAACCCACCGAAATCGTACACCAATGCGTCTTTGGTCACATTCAACACTACGAATAAGCAGAAGTCGTGGTCCGAAGGACAGATCAAATGCGACCCGGGTCATGCAGCGTATGCCTTCGCGGATAACAAACACAAACCGACTACCCGTACGCTCTTCCGTCTTTATCTGCTGGATAAACCCTTCCATTATTGCGACAGTTATTATTTCGCAACAGACGAGCAGGACGTCGTCTCTTATCGAAATGTGCTAGACCCGAAAATCCCGAAAGACCCTACAGAATGGACCACGCCGATGAAGATCTACACCATCGATTGGATGTACTCGATGCAGGCAGTAGATAAGGCGACTTCGAAGTTGTATAAGTCGGGGTATATGAATGTGCCGGCGAACGACAGTACATACTACTATGTAGGATACGATAACGATTATAAGGCCAGTGCAAACCCATCAGACAAGATGGGTAACCCCGGTGCCTTTTCGCAGTTTGAGAAGATCCGCAACTTACCGATGAAAGACCTATCGGGTTTCAAAGCTCCGGTAGGTGCGTGTGGAAAGATGGTTGTAGATACGAGTTCCACAGATTATAACTTAGGTGTCAGTTTCGAACCGGCAGGTTATTTCCTCAAAGTAAGCACGGGTAAGAACATCCCCTTGGTGAAAATCCATGATAACGAATGGGTCACGCAGGACATGTGGTCGATTGATGAGGAATGGACGAGCTTGAAGATATGGGCAACGCTGATGACCGGTCCGGAGTTCCGCGAGGATGATCCGGGTGTCGATATAGCCGGTTGGACTGATTCCGTCTATGGTTCTGCAGTGCCTGTAAGTACCGGGGGACATGTGACCGGCGGCATGACAGGTTATGCAGTTATCTATACAGATAATGCCAGTCCAAACGGTAACATGACGTTCATTCCTGCGAACATGACCAGACATGTTCATTATGACAATAATGGTTTCCTGGGTGTACAGATTCCGAATCAGTATCCGATGACAGGGTATAATACAGTCATGATAGAGCACCCCCGTCTAAAAACAGGTTATACTTTTGATGGTTGGACGGAGAATAGGGATGGTTCGGGCACTATATATCAGCCCGGTGCTATCATCAATCTCGCAGAAGGCGAAACAGTTCTATATGCCCAGGCCCATTATGACGGTACGTTGCAGGTAGCGATTTCGTTTATCCATCCCACGAATAGCAAACGCTATTTCCTTACGCACCCGAATAGTACTGCTCCGCGTTATGCCCGTGCCCGAACCTTTGATAATTGGGATAACGTATGGCAGGGAATGGAGAACGCCGAGAACTTAGACCCGAACTATATCAGTACCTTTGAGTTACGCCATCCATCCAATGAAGTCAAAGCCCATCAGGCCGGTATGGCGGATGAAGATACACTCCTTAAGATCACTGAGAAGGTTTTGGACCCGCGCCGATACACAATGCGCGGATACGAAGACACGCTTATGTTCTATGAGCACTTTGCACCGCCGAAAGATGAGTATCTGGGTCTCTTTTATACCGCTCCAAATACTATCCTTGCCAATAACACCTGGGCAGGTTTATTCACTACCACCAGCGACGCCACCGAGACCGGCTGGCCGGATTATATGACACCCTATATATCCGGAACCAAACTGAAATCCGAACGCTATGTAGAGGAAGAAGATCCGACAAATCATCCGGACTCGCTGACGCTGAAGGTGCGTAGCAACAGCGATGCACCTTGGGTACAATACGATCCTCTCACCGACCAGTTTGATGGTATAGTGAACGAAGAGGATGCCACGACGTTTGATATCTCTGCGGTGGTTGTAGCCGATGCGCATTATGTGGTCATACCGGATACGACGCATGAATGGCGCGACACCATCACCTTCGGTTTTCATCAGAATGAACAGATACAGGAGGCCGTATGGTCGTCATTGATAGGTAAACAATTTATGGCAGCAATGTGGTTAGGGGATGACACAATCTATTTCCACCCGAACCGAGATAAGATCATCAGTAACCCGAACGACTTATATCTGTCTAAGGACTTCCGTGTTTCGCAGGCGTTTGAGCTCATTCATGACAGCCGTGTGAGTGCGCCGTTGAACGAAGGAGATAGTGTGACGAGCGAAACGACCTCTTACTACTGGCATAACGAAATCATCAGCGGAAATACAAGTCCGATAAACGTGAAGGATGAAGGCGGTAACTACATTGATATCGTCGATACCTTCCGCATCACGCTCAGTCATGGCGGCATCAGTAAGATCAAGGAGTACCGCGGTCTATGGAAGAAAGGTGCGGCAGGACTGACAGTCAACGAGGACGGTTCAGCCCGTTACCGCGATGTGATCGTCAAAACCAAGACCTATCACTATGGACCGGAGGCCACCCGATTGGTACTGAAACCGGAAAAAAAGAGTTATAGTTTCGGTCCGGTGGTGGGACAAGAACAGCAGATCAATTTTATTCTTGTTCAGGAGACCTATCGGCAGATGGTCGATATAGATGGTAACAAAGAAGGAGAATATGTCCTCTCTGCCGATACGCTGACGAATAAATTGGCAATGATTTCGGGCGGGTGTAGTTTTGCGCATCCTCATTCCTATGGAATAAAAGAAGCCGTTCATAGTCATGTTACCTTACGCGTGATTGATGAGAACACCTCCGGTATCAATTATGATACACTGATTGTTTCAAAAATCGCGATTGATAATACAGAGTATACCTTTGAAAACCCGGTACGCATACCTTTGATACAGGCGCCGTTGGAAGGAACTGAACTGATTTGGTCGGTAGTGTACAACAAACAGCGCTATTTCCTTACAGCCGGTTCGGAAGGACTGATCGCCCGTAAATATAACCAAAATGGTCAAACGCTTTACAAGGAAGGTACTACTACCCATCTGATTAAAGGTATCAAGGATAACGCGAATAGTGATAAACAGTATATCACGCCCTGGCAGTTCGCGTATCATCCTACCGCAAATATACAGTCGGATACACTCACGTTGTACACCAGACTCCCGAGCGGCACGAACAAATATTTCTGCATCACAGGAAGTTCAGGCAGTGAGAGGGGGGCTGCAGGAGATGCTCCATCGCTGTTGATCTATCGGTATGCAAATACCTATGTGAATGAAAACGCGAACTTCGAGGAACAAGTGCGCCTCAGATACACCGATAAATGGTTGAAAATGACGGGTGTTTCTAACGGTGTACCTATTATCGAGTTGATCGCGTTGGAAGATTCTCTCGATGCCACCGTCTTCTCCTGGAGCTATCTGCAACCGGAATATAATCTGCTCAATAACGAGGCTTATCCCAGTAGAAACTTCGCACTGTTCGGCTATAACGATGCCAATTCGGTTGCTATCCAGACGCGCTACAAGGCTTATCGGGAGTATTCGATGTTGCTCAACAATACCGTTACGTACTGCTGCCGCAAAGAGGAAACGCGAATCGACAGTCTGACCGATGCCTATAAGGAATGGAAGACGACCTGCACGATTGATACAATACGTGATCGTCGTACGGCTACTTTGAGCGGTCTGAGTTATTCGACCGATAACACGACCCTGACTACCACCGTCACCTCGGATGCTGTCAGTCCTATAGGCTTAGCCGATATCGTTGATACCTTGCGCGTTACCCTCACGCTCAAAGAGAACGCTCCGACCTATCGCTTCAAAGGCGATTGGAGCAGTTTCACGTCCATTAGCGACGCAAATCTGAAGATTCCTTTGATTCGTAAGGCCTACCATGAAGTTTCCTACGATTCAGTCGTTTGTGTGGTTGATAACGATGATTCGGACTATACCTTCCCCGCTACAGCTGCAGGGATGGACCACACGTATGATCTTAGTACCTTCTATCGTCATGGTACAAAGGTACTGAATATGGATAATGAGGTAGTGGCTTCTACCGCTACATCATCTTCCGATGTGACGTATGATATCCCGGCTAAAGGTGGAGGGGATAGTATCATCGGTATGCATTTGGATAATATCGCCTTGGCTGAGGTGCGTCTGATGGATGAATATGGTAATATGCCTAACTGGTGTAAGATCACCGGGACGACGGCTACTTCTATTACCGTCCAATGTCTGGAAGATGGTATCCGTTCACCGCGTTCTGCCTATATGTATATAGCGTATATCGTCACGATAAACGGCACGATGCGATTCGTCAACTATCGTCTGACGGTATCGCAAGTCAGCAAATTTAACTATCGCAATAACCAGGAACTTATTCACAGCAGTGGCGCTTCGGGAGATGAGCGGATGGCGAACGGTATGCAGCAGGTACATGAGAACAAACGGATCCTCTATTACTACCCCGACCAAGATGTCGAACTGCCCGTTCGCGAACGCGCGTTCTACGGTTGGTGGCGTTGGTATCGCGAAGGCAATGATGTGAATGGAGTGGATGTATCCGATACGGATGTACCCGATTCCTTATGGCGGAAGCCGCCTATTAACGAAGGTAAATATAAATTCCCGTTCCGTGTTATCGGAGACTCGGTTTGGGTGGATGAGGAGGATCATTCCCAGGGCAAGAAGCTTGTGACCATGGGACGCTGGACCGTCTTCCATTATAAATCGAAAGACTACGGCAACAAGAATGACCCACCTGCCAAGAACGCGAAAGTAGCACCGCCCACAACGCGCTTTGGAGAAGCTACCAAACCGACGCTCACCTATGCCGTCGATATCAGTAACTACTACGATAACCTCCCGATGTCCGTATCGGAGAAGAACCAAGTGGATGTCGCCCTGTTGGATACGGCATTGGAGATCAACGAACCGACTCTGTCCCTGCGTGAGTCTTTCGAACTGCGTCCATGGACCGAAATGGCAGACACGATGGATCATTACAAGAGTGCCGTCACCGGTAATGATGAGTATCCGTTAGCAGGTGAGAAATACATGGAGGACCATGTAATGATGGCTCCGACAGGAAACCGTCTCTTGCTGCAAACAGAACAGCGGTATAGACTCGATCACTTGAAGACAAATAAACTCTCTGAATCGCTCTTGTGCTATTACATGCATGATGACAACTGGTCTACATGGGACGGTAATACCGTGCGGCAAGACACGATGATTTGGTGCGGCGGTTGGGATGCCGACTGCTTATGGTACACGTACAACCCGACTACGAAGAAATATACAAGGTGTACCCACGATGTCATGGTAGAGAATGACTTCCTTCGGGTACCGGCTAAGTCCTCTATCTCCTCTGGAAATACATTCGATACCGTCTATTACTGCTTGCGCGCAAGGAGTCAAGCGACTACTGGTACGGCTCCTGATTATAATGATGAAGAAACCGTAGATGGTAACTACTGGTTCAACATATGCCGGTATAAGATCATCTATCATAATCCTGCATTATACGGTCCTAAACTTGAGACCAAGGACAAAGCAGGAGTAACCAAAGCGCTTATAACCAACGAAGAAATCGAGCAGCGGTATGACGTACTGGAGCGTTTGGATTTCGACTATGTACAACCCGGTCCGGACTATCATATTTATCCGCACCCGCTGCCTTGGGCTGATGCGTCGTACGGATACAACTATCCGGAGACTCCCGAATTGCCCCATAACCGTTACCACGACCAGTCCGACTTCCCGAACCATGGTGAGTACGGCTTGATCAACCGCATCCCGTATTCGCAGTATTGGCATAAAATGGAGCAACACGGTGGAGCTGCCAACGGTTATATGATCTACTGCGACGGTATGGCATCGGCGGGTCAGGTAGCAGCCCTGACGCTGAGTACCCACCTGTGCGCAGGACAGAAGATGTTCTTCTCCGGTTATGTTGGAAACCCCAGTAGTCAGAAGGATAAAGCAAACCCCAATTTCACCTTCTCCGTACAAGGCTCGGAAGATGGTAATACATGGGATGATATCACATCGTACATGACGGGCGATATACAACCTTCGGACAAATGGTATCAGATATACTTCCCCATCGTTCATAATGAAGGAGGAAAAGACTACGCACACTTCCGCGTACGTATTTATAACATGGCCGCCAATTTCGATGGTAATGACTTCATCATCGACGATATGTGTATCTTCGCAACCAAACCGCCGTTGATCGCTTATCAGGCGCAGACGACGTGTCAGGATTACGGTCATGCCGATGCGGATACGCATATGCTGTTGCGTATTGACTATCAGGGTATCACCGATGAAGGATTTAACGGAACCGATGTATGTTATACCGTACGAAAGACGACCAAAGAAGGGGTGTCCAGTTATGTATCCTTGTCGGATGGCTACTTGCATCAGGAAACCAAAGGAGATACTATCTTCGGAAAGATCTATGTTCCGGCGAAAATACATGAACCGCAAGATGAGGATTCTGTCTATACAAACATGAACCATCTGCTTGCGCGATATGACACAACCGCAGGAGAATCCAGAGTGCGGGAAGGATATATTTATGAGATTTTGGAAGGCGATATCCGTCCGGTTAAGTATATCGTTCATAGTGCTCAGATGAATCCGCAAGATACCTTCACGGTACATATGGCCGGAGGTTATAAAGACTTGCTGAGCAGTATATGCGGTATGACCAGTCGTATCAAGGTTAGTAGCCGTATGGTGCTTGAATTGAACGATGAAGAGCAACCAGAAACGGAGCAGTTAGGTCTTTGCGCTAACTCAACCTACGACATCAGCTTGCGCGTCAAGGGTTCAATATACCGGGATAGCGTGGCTCCTATCAATGCAGAATGCTCTTGTATCAATGACTGGTTACTCTATGGTGATACAGCACGCGAATCCAGTAAGAAACGTTACGGCTTCTATTACAAAGATATCGTAACGGTAGTGAAGGATATCCTGCGCTATGAACCGATGTCTACATATGAAACGAATGCAAACCAATATGTTACGAATTTTGCATCAATAGACAGAGTCGAGTTGAACCGGATTTATACAGAGGTTTCAAAACCGAAATTAACCGATGGTGTGGATCCGTATGCACTGCTTGATTCGTTGGTATCCAAAGGTTTCCTCATCCTATACAAACCGAAGTTAACCGCTTCGGTAGTGACGGGAGACTCCGTACAATACGTAATCCTGCCTATCGTAGGAACGGGTTCGAAAGAAATGGAGGATGCGAATGTGGGTGTATGTCCGAACCCGATATTAATCAAACTCAAACCCAGTAAGGGAGGAGGCGTTCCGCTGATGATCGGTGGTTTGCGCCGAGACTCTGCAGAAATGGCTCTGCCGATAAATGTGCTCGCCAGCACACAAAGTGCGAATAACCTGATTAAACTGCGTGTCGATTCAATCATGCCGCGAATCGGTATCTACTCCATTGAACTGCGTTCAACAGACGACCCGGACTTCCGCGAAGGAGTTCATTCGCTACAAATGGTACCGGATAAGAAATATCCTATCGAAGACTATTACCGCAAAGGTGACAGTATCACACTTCGCCCGGCTTCGAGCAATAACTATACAATGAAAGCCGGTTATAGCTACACCTTTAATATAGTGATGCAGACTTGGACCGGCCAGTTGTCGCAAGACGGTTGCGAAATAGGTACCGTACCGTTTACTCTGTCTATCGTGCCCGACTATGTGAGGTGGAATCCGCAGTCATCATCGAACAACAACTGGAATGATGCGAATAACTGGCTCGGTATAGATGCCAATAACGAACCTATCCATTCCGATGCACACTTCGTTCCGATGGAGAATACCTACGTGCTCATCCCTGCCCAGGAAGAAGGCAAACCCTCTCCTGTCGTGCAACCCATGCCGACAGAATGGAAAGACTCCATCCAGAAAGTAGGCTTCCAGTATAATCAATGTAACACCATCCGCTTTATGCCGGATGCTGCTATCGCACAGCAACAGTACATGAACTACTCCGATGCCATCGTCGATATGAAACTGCCGCAACAAAAATGGGCTTTCCGTACGGCGCCGGTGAAGGGTATGGTCAGCGGAGATATATACATTGCCAACGCAGATGACAAAGGAGAAACACCGCTCTGGGAAGTAGGTGAGTTCGATGCATCCGGACGTAGTTACAAGACCGGAAACGCTTCCTTCTGGCTCTCCGTCTTTAACAGCGACAACAGACACGTGAACCTGACGGGCGAAGACTCTACCCGTACAGTTACGGCAGACTGGTCAAGAGTGACGAACGCGATGGATATCCCGATGCCCGTCGGACAAGGATTTGCCGTCTATACGCGTACGAAAACAGGCGTTAAACCGGTTGTGCGTCTGCCTAAAAACGACGATACCTATTATTACTATGGTACATATGGCGAGCGGATAGATGATAAATATGTGCCGTACTTGCGCAACACACGTAGTACGCTGGCTGGAGAAGGCAATGTAGCCGGTGAGTTAGCATTCCGTCCGGCAGCAGCCGACTATGACAGCATCACGTTGACCAATAAAGTGCCATCTACCACCTTCGTCTTCGGAAACCCCACTATGGGTTATATCGATATATGGGGCTTCATCGAGGATAACACGGGTGAAGGAACAGCCGGGCTGGTGGAGGAAATTAGTTATATGAACGAGCGCGAGAAGGCTAGTCTATACACTACCGTTTCCAAGGTAGCTGCAAGTGCAAGCGGAGAGAATAAGATCAGCAACACGAATCGCTATCTGCCACCTATGCACGTGATGGTACTGACTGTTCCGACTGAGGCTACCACACTAAAACTGCGCCTGAATACCAACCGTATCGTAACCGATGTAACACAGGTCGTTCCTCCTGCTTCTGCACCGCGCCGCGCTCCTTCGGCTGCACGCAGAAAAGGTATCATGACCGTTACGGCGAAAAATGCCGCTTCGGCTCGATGCACCTCCTATCTGTTACTCGGACAAGGATACAATAACGCGATACTCGATGGTGAGGACGCCATCCTGACAACAATCAATATCGATAACTACTCGGCGAACCTGACACCTACCACGCCTTTCAACCTCTATGCAATAGAGGATGGTACCGGTATGTGTATCAACCTTAGAAACTCTATCGACAATATTCCTGTATCGTTCTATATGAGCGATTTAGAGTTCGAGCCCAAGACCCAACTGTGGTTCACCGGCGTCAATAATATCGATGGGCAACTCGTGCTGTACGATGCGTGGACCGATACCGAACGACTCATCATCGACGGTATTTGCCTCACGATAGAGACACCGCAGCAGAGTCACCAGAGACGCTATTTCATTCGCCGTAAAGGATACAACCCGAATCAAGGATCAACCGATCCGGACGAACAAGATGTACCTACCGGCATGGAGGACTTCTCTTCGACCGGAGACGAGACCATCAAGATCATCCAAAACGGTCTTGTTATGATCGTGCGCAACGGCCATGTATATACAATGTTTGGACAAAAAGTGAGGTGAGAAAATGAGAGGAATGTTCAAAATATATAAATGGCTTCTTGTGCTGTGGCTTTTAGTGAGCAGTGAGTCTGTGGCATATGTCTGCGCGCAGGCTACACCGCCTTCCGCATGGCGCACCACTCCGACACTCAGTACGGACATCAAACCGGCCTTCGAGTTCCGCTCCACCTCGGCCTATACGCCGACAATGAACACAACGGTCTATAGTCCTGGTTGCAGTTCACCTTCGTACGCCCCGGGTCGAATGCGCAGAGGAATGGATGATGAAGATCCGGAAGGCGATGAGGTAGGACAGATCAACACCCCCGTCGGAGAACCGCTCATCCTGCTCGTTTTTGCACTCCTTTACCTTTTAGGTAAATGGAAAGGTAGAAAAATCGCCCTATTTGGGTGATTTTTTTCTTTTTATTTGCACAATTCAAAAAAATGTTGTAACTTTGCGCGGAATTTTATGGCATGGAAGAAATAATTCGTCATACCGGCATCGTTCTTTCCACGCGCGCGGACATAGCGCACGTGCAGATAACGCAGACCAGCGCCTGCGCTGCCTGCAAAGCCAAATCGATGTGTATGACCTCCGAAAGCCGACAGAACGAAATGGACTGCCTCATGGTCGAAAAACTCTCCGCAGGCGACAAAGTGGAAGTGGAAGTGCGCGAACGGCTGGCATGGAAAGCGATTCTTTTAGCTTACATCGCGCCTTTCATCGTGATGCTCGCTATCATCGCGATCCTCGATTTTGCGACACCTTGGTCCGAAGCCATCGTCGGCACACTGTCCCTCTGCGGCATCGCGCTCTATTACATCGGACTGAGTTTTTTCAAAAACCGCCTGCAGAAACAATTCGTCTTCATTGCTCGCAAGCTATAATCACGTGATCACGCGATCACGAAATCACGAAAATTAATAACTTTAAAATAACAAACAACATGAATTTAATTCTGATTTCAATGGGAGTACTTGGTGTGATCGCCTTCCTCGCAGCTTGTCTGCTGTACGTGGTCAGCCTGTACTTCAAAGTGGAAGAAGATCCCCGCATTGACCTTGTGACCGCTGTGTTGCCGGGTGCTAACTGCGGCGGATGTGGATTTGCCGGCTGCCGTAACTTCGCCGAGGCATGCGTCAAGGCCAACGGTATCGACGGCTTAGCCTGCCCTGTAGGCGGTGAACCAACCATGGAGCAAGTCAAACTCATTCTCGTGCCGGCAGACGAAGCCGCTGCTGCTCCTGCTGCACAAAACGGCGAGAAGAAAGGCTTCGATCCTGTCATCGCAGAGAAAATCAAAGCTTTGGCTACGCCAAGAGCTGTATTCCCGCTGGCATTGGGTATTAAATGACCAAATGGTCAGATAAATGGTAAATGGTAAATGACCAAATGGTAAATGGAATTATGAGAACATTTAAAATAGGCGGAGTTCATCCGCAGGACAACAAACAATTCTCCGCACACCAGCCTATCACGGAGTGCCCCCTGCCCAAGCAGGCTATCATTCCGCTCGTGCAACATATCGGTGCACCGGCGCAGGCTGTAGTCGAAGTCGGAGCGAAAGTGAAAGTAGGCGAACTGCTTGCCAAAGCAGGCGGATTCGTCAGTGCGAACATATGCTCGCCGGTTAGTGGTACGGTCACCAAGATCGGCGACTGGACCGACGCATGGGGTGCTTCCGGACAAGCGATCTTCATTGATGTAGAAGGTGACGTTTGGGCACCCGAGATAGACCGCACACCGGACCTCATCCGTTCATGTACCCTCGAACCCAAAGCCATCATCGACAAGATCGCGGCGGCAGGTATCGTCGGTCTCGGTGGCGCTTGTTTCCCGACGCACGTCAAACTGCTGCCCCCTCCGGGCAAGAAAGCCGAAGTGCTCATCGTCAACGGTGTAGAGTGCGAACCGTACCTGACCTGTGACCACCAACTCATGCTGGAGCATGGTGAGGAGATCATCGTCGGTATCGAGATACTCAAACGTGCCCTTGGTGTAGACCGCGCGATCATCGGTATCGAGAACAACAAGAAAGATGCCATCGAGCACATGACCAAGTTGGCGCAGACCAAGTTGGGCATCGACATCATGCCGCTCAAACTCAAATACCCGCAAGGCGGTGAGAAACAACTCATCGACGCTTGTATCGGTCGTCAGGTACCTTCGGGCGCACTGCCTATCGAAGTGGGTGCGGTAGTGGATAACGTCGCTACCATATACGCAGTCTATGAGGCCGTTCAGAAGAACAAACCGCTCATCAGCCGCGTTATGACCGTCACCGGTAAGAAGGTTGCGAAACCGGGTAACTACTCCGTTCGTTTCGGTACACCGATTGAAGAGGTCATCGCCCTCGCAGGTGGTGTTCCGGCTGACACCGGTAAGATCATCGGCGGCGGTCCGATGATGGGTCGCGCGATGGATCATATAGAGAACATGCCGGCTAACAAACGCCTCAGCGGGCTGCTCTTCCTGCCCGAAGCGGAAAGTATCCGTCCGGAAGAAGAGAACTGTATCCGTTGCGGTAAGTGCGTACAGGCTTGTCCGATGGGTCTCGAACCCTATCTGCTCCAGCGCTTGAGCCAACTCGAACTGTGGGAGGAATGCGAGAAACATGACGTCATGGACTGCATCGACTGCGGTTGCTGCGTCTTCACTTGTCCTGCCCATCGTCGTCTGCTCGACGGTATTCGTCCCGCTAAAGCCAAGGTCGGTGCTATCCTCCGCGAACGCGCCGCTGCTGCCGCAGCCGAGAAAAAGTAAATTACAAATTTGAAATCATAAATCATAAATCATAAATTATGAAGACTTTCATAACAGCTCCGGCTCCTCACGCGCACAGCGGTGACAGCGTTCGCAGGAACATGTTACTCGTCATTCTCGCGCTGCTGCCCGCTTATGTGGTATCAGTACTCGAGTTCGGCGTAGGAGCACTCATCACGGCGGCTATCTCGGTCTGCGCTTGCGTACTGACCGAATGGTGTATCAGCCGTTTCTTGCTCAAAGAGCAAAGACAAACAATAGGCGACCTCTCCGCAGTTCTCACCGGTCTGCTCCTCGCCTTCAACCTCCCGTCGAGTCTCGACTGGTGGATCGTTCTCATCGGTGCTATCGTAGCGATCGGTGTAGGTAAGATGACCTTTGGCGGTCTGGGACAAAACCCCTTCAACCCCGCTCTCGTAGGCCGTGTCTTCCTGCTCATCTCCTTCCCTGCACAGATGACCACTTGGCCTGTTCCGCATGGATTCAACACTTCCTACCTCGACGCAGAGACAGGTGCTACACCGCTCTATTACCTCAAGCATATCGCGAAAACAGGTGATACTTCGTTCGTTGACCAACTGCCGGCTCTCAAGGACGCCTTCCTCGGTGTCATGGGCGGCTCACTCGGTGAAGTATGCGCACTCGCACTCATCATCGGCGGTCTGTTCCTCATCTGCTGCCGCGTCATCACTTGGCATATTCCGGTTTCTATCATCGCTACCGTTGCCCTCTTCGCTTGGATCGGCACGCCGGCAGGCATGGAGGCTCACCAGTACGTAGCGTACGAACTGCTCTCCGGTGGTCTCATGCTCGGTGCGTTCTTTATGGCTACCGACTATGTCACCTCGCCGATGAGCGCGTGGGGTAAGATCATCTTCGGTGTCGGCATCGGCTTCATCATGATGGTCATCCGTACCTGGGGAGCGTACCCCGAAGGAATGTCCTTCGCGATCCTGATCATGAACGCTTGCGTTCCATTGTTGAATAAGATTCGTCCGCAACGTTTCGGCGAACCTAAAAAAGCATAAGGAGGACAGCTATGGAAAAGTTACAAAGTTCATTTAAGAACATGGCACTCAGCCTCACCGTCATCGCGATGGTCGCTGCTGCTGCCCTCGCAGGCGTCTATCTGTTGACGCTGGAGAATATCAACGCACAGAAACGTGCGAAACAGGAAGCTGCCAAACTCGCCGTATTGAACGGTCAGGAAGGATATGCCGTTGAGACCGCAGTTGACGGTTTTGGTGGACAGTTCCGCGTAATGGTCGGTTTTGACGAAGACGGCAATATCCTTGGCTATGAGATCCTTGAGCATCAAGAGACTCCGGGTCTCGGCTCGCACATGGTACATTGGTTCAAGAACGCCGACAAACCCGGTCAGAACATTATCGGTCGCCAAGGAGGTAGCCTGACGGTTAGCAAAGATGGTGGTGACGTAGATGCTATCACAGCCGCTACGATCTCCAGCCGCGCATTCCTCAAGGCAGTTAACCAAGCCTATGCTGACCAGTTCGGCGTAGAAGCACACACCGGTGCCAGCCAACTGCAACCCGCAGAGGAAGAAGAGGTAATTGAAGAAGTTGTAATTATTGAAGAAGGAAAGGAGGAACCCAAATGAGTGATAGAATGAAAGTTTTGACGAACGGTATTCTCAAAGAGAACCCGACCTTCGTCCTCGTACTCGGTATGTGTCCGACGCTGGCGACTACCACCAGTGCCATCAACGGTATGTCGATGGGCTTGGCAACGATGTTCGTGCTCGTTTGCTCGAACGTTGTCATCTCGCTCCTCAAGAACCTCATCCCGGACAAAGTACGTATCCCGGCATTCATCGTCGTTATCGCTACTTTCGTAACGATGGTTCAGCTCCTCATGCAGGCTTACCTGCCCGCTATCTATGACGTGCTGGGACTCTTCATCCCGCTGATCGTAGTGAACTGTATCGTCCTCGGTCGTGCAGAAGCGTTTGCTGCGAAGAACAGCGTAGGCCTCAGCGCCCTCGACGGCATCGGTATGGGTCTTGGTTTCACCCTCGCCCTCACCCTCCTCGGCGCAGTGCGCGAACTGCTCGGAACAGGTGCTTGCTTCGGCTTCCACCTCTTCCCGGATAACTACGGAGCCCTCGTCTTCGTCCTCGCCCCGGGTGCCTTCATCGCTCTGGCATACTTGATGGTCATCATCAACAAGCTGCAGAAAAAATAACCAATTACAAATCACAAATCACAAATAGAATATGGTATATTTTCTGATATTTATTTCAGCGATATTTGTTAATAATATCGTATTGAGCCAGTTCTTGGGTATCTGCCCGTTCCTCGGCGTCAGCAAGAAAATCGACAC
>Ga0310690_10000664_pt1 | contig 69877 bp, 81 predicted proteins | sample AusTroGonzalo_MG_2_FD_207661 | JGI IMG/M metagenome (GOLD analysis project Ga0310690, IMG submission 207661) | Bovine rumen microbial communities from tropical cattle in Woodstock, Queensland, Australia - Gonzalo_04 (v2) (version 2) | ecosystem: Host-associated > Mammals > Digestive system >...
TCCGTCGGCAGTCTCGTCGGAAAACGCATCGGCGCATTCCATGTCGAACGAATTGGCGAAAGCCTCGCTCGTCTCTGCCGTCTTGATAATGTCGTAGATTCGGAGCGTAGTGTCCCCATACAACGGCGGATGCTTGCCGTGCATGTATTCCTTCAACGCTTCGTGTGCCATCATTCGCAGTCTTACAAACATGGTTTGATTCCTTTCAGTAGAGGTCGTGGAAAACGCAGTATGAGCGCAAACGCCTGTATGCGCGTTCATAGTCCTGTTCTTCTTCCTTCGCGTCCGTAAGCGTCGGAAACATCGAGCGCACACGGCGTAGCGTCTCTTCGCGCCTCTCGCTGTAATGCGCCTCAAGGTTGAACATGGTGCTAACCATTTCGGCTATACGCGCTTCGCGTATGGCTTCATGCGCCCTGCGCCGGAGTTCGTCAAGATGGTTCATCGGTCGATTCCTTTCTACTTGCAGACTTCGCAGATGCCGAGACGGACGCAGATAAGCGTCGATGGGTCGCACGAATCAATCATTGCGCTCCAGTATTTGCCAGTCTTGTTGTCGTGCATGTATCCGCTATGCCATGTGCCCATATACGCTTCGGAAATGTGAAACTCCGTGAAGCGGTCGTTCATGATGAGTCCGGCAGGGGGCAACACTTCAAACTGCTCCCACCAATGCGCCTTGGTGATCTCCTTCGGCTCGTCCATGAGCATGTCGCGCTGTCTGGCGTGATACTGCTCCCATGTCTCGATCTGCAAGTTGTCGCGCTTCGCCGTGTTGTCCTCGATGTATGAACGCCAAAACTCCTCGCGTCCGTCTCTCGCAAGGTTCTCCCTGTCGTGGTCTATTCCCTCTTGGTAGAAGCGTCTAGCGCGTTCAATGGCGGCTTCGTCGCTTTCGCCGTCGCGAACATCGCTGAATGTTCCGAGGCAATGCTTGAAGGTGATAAGTCTTTCCATCATGGCTTGATTCCTTTCTGCCCATGCCGCCGGATTCGACGGCATGGGCGGTTGCGGTTTCACTCGTTCACAGTCGGGATGCCGAACGCCAAGACGCCGACGGATTGCTCGATGGAAAGCGCAAGCATGAAAGCCTCGCTAACCGTGAACACAATCCCGATGCGTTGAACATCCTCTGCGCCAACTTCCCTGCGCGTCACCTCGAAGAGATAGCCAGGGCAAGGCTCGATGCGGTGTTCCAACTTGATAATCATGCTTGCCGTGGTCGTGCGGTGGAACAGTCCCTTGCCGTCCTCGATGGATTCTTGGCAACCACGGAAGGTCTGCAACATCTGCACAAGGTCGGACAAGTCCAGTTTCACGCAGATGCGGTTTTCCCAGTCGAAGGTCGGGAAGGTGCGCACTTCGCCGTTGTATTCGCCTGTGGTCTTTTGCTTCGCGAAGGTCGTGAAGATGCTCCCTGCAACTTGGTCGTGCGCCGGATGGAGTTCAAACTGCACTGCACAGCCTGTGCCTCGTCCATTCGGATGGTAGAATGACAACCTCGGGCGGTTTGCCGTGGGCGTGTCGGTTTTCGTCGTTTCTTCGTTCATCGTCTTGTCTCCTGTTTTAGGGTTTGTTGTTTCGATCTGCCTTGTCAGTTCGTGGTCGATCAGGCCGCGAAGACGGCGGACGAATCCGCCGTTTCGGCTTCGTCAGATTTTCGGCTCGTCTGGGTTCTCGGCCTGTGCGCGGCACAGTTCGCCGAAATACTCCAACATCCTCGGTGCGCGGTCTGCGTAGGTGTTCTCACCGCAGATGTCGTACTCGATTCGCTTCATGGTGGTCTCGGATACGCCGAGGGTCAGCATTTCGCGCCAACAGTCCGCTACGCTATCATACCATTGCGTCACACGCTCATGGTTCGGAAGGTAGTCAATGCCAAAGGAAAGACACCATCCCTTGCCAGTCTTGTGGTGAAGGTAGAGGCGATAGAGGACGTCACTCGTCCCGTCGCGCAGTTCACGCCGTTCGCGTTCCTGCTCGGGGTTGACACAGTAGCATGCACTCCATCCGCTGATTGCATCCTCGCCCCAATTGAGGCACCATGTTATTCTGTGGTCGTTCGCGTTCATGGTTCAGTTTCCTTTCTTGTTGTTGTGCCGTCTTACCCTCCTCGGCTCGATCACGCCGAAGAGAATCCAGAAGTTGAATGCCGCAAGCGCAACGGCGCAAGCGACAATCCCCAAGCCCTGCATTGGTGTGCAGGGCTCGGTGCTGTTCAGCCATTCCCAAAATGCGTTCATGGTTCACTTCCCCTCTTGGCTAGTCGTTCGCGATATGCCCATGCTCGTCGAATCGGATTCCCCTGTCCTCGACGAATCGCACGAATTCGGATTCATACTCCGCAGGGCAGTTCTCCCTATCGTCCTTGAATCCCTCGATCTCTTCGCCGTGCCTGTCGGCAAGTTCGCCCATGGCAGTCACCCACAAGTCAATGTCGATGTTCGCCAGTTCGGCAAGCGTGTAGCGTGTCGCGTTCATTGGTCTAGTTCCTTTCGGTCATGCGGTCGATGATGTAGGCGGCTACTGCGGCAAGTACGCAGAATCCCAACCATCCCCAAAAGCCTCCGGCGGCTACTGCCGTCCAGAATGCGACTGCTACGATGATTCCTGTTTTCATGGCTCAACCCTCCGTCGTGTAGTCGTGAGCATACCCGATAAGCCTCCAGTTGCCCGTGCGGCTATCGCGCCATATCCTGCGGTAGATCGTCGCAAAGCTGACCTTGCGGACTTCGTAGGCGTTGTAGATCGCCATCAGTTCGACGGCGGCGGCCTTTCTCGTCTTTCTCTGCTGCATGGTTCGATCTCCTTTCCTGTCAGTCAGCCCATACCGGCTCAAAGCCCTTGCAAACGCCTCCGCTCGTCTCGCCCGGGCGTTTGGCGCATCCGTTCCGATGTTCGCACATGGCGCACTCTTCGGGGATTGCGTCATCATCGCCGAAGTTGCGATCAGCAACCTTCTCGGCTTCAAGTATCGCCTCGTACAGTTCGCCGTACTTCGCGTACTCGTCGTGGTTCGCGTTGTCGCGCAGTTCGAGCGTCGCGTCTTTCGCGTCGCCAAGCGCCTGTCTGATTTCTTTCATCGTCATCGTCTTTTTTCCTTTCCGGCCTGTTGGCCTAGTTCTGGTTTGCGGCAACAGTTTATCATATTGTTTGCTGTTTGTCAATACCAAATAATAACAATTTTTCAACATCGTTTTCACCCTTGTTTTTACAGGCCCAAATCAACTTTTCACCCCTCTATGACAAATGACATTGACAAAAAATTTTTGTCATTGTCGCGTGTCATGACAAATGACAATGACAACTTTTTCTGTCACAAAAACTGTCATGACAAAATGACATGACAAACTACCCCCTTCGGGGGTAAACATTTTGTCATTGTCATGTGTCATGTGAGTTAGACATGTGACAGGGGATGGCGATAGGCTGCGCCATCCCCCTCTGTCACCATGTCACTACACTCACAACCGCGATTGTCACGCGATAGTCCAACGCACACTCGACCATGCGAAAATGGAACCATGCCAAAGCCCAAAACAGACACACCGACATTGCCCAAGATTCTGTCCGTCACGGAGATGGACGCAATCAACCTTCTTTGCGATCTCGCTGTCAGACCTACCAACAATCAACAGCAATTGACCGACAAAACCAAAGATTCCCAAAATCCCCCACCTGTGCGTTTGCAAAATCTCGCGCTCCCCGCGCGCGTTGCCGCCTGTCGGGTGGTTCTGGCGGTGGCGAATGGCGTCCACTACACGGACGCACTGGCCAAATACGGCCTGTCACACCTCGAATTCACGGCGATGCGCCTGAAAGACAAGGATTTCTTCGCTGTCTTTGAGGCGGCGAAGCGCATCCGGGACATGAAGACGGTGGCAAACGCCCAGATTGGGCTTGATCGACTGCTGACGGAAGACGAATGCGGCCTAAACGCCAAGGCTGTCATGTTCGCCCTTGAGCGTCTCAACCCTCAACAGTTCGGCAGGGCGTCCGAAGACGGCGGCGAAGGTGGGCGAGGTGGCGCAAAGACCGTGTACAACATCGTCATCAACGCCCAATCTGGCCCGACACCTTGCGGCAACCTTGCGGCAAACCACATCGAAGCGGAGGTTATCAACGAAAACCCACACGAATAGCCGCTTTTCAAAGGTGTCGGCGTGTGGTGTGACACCCCAACACTGCCAAAAACGACGCCCAACGCCCACCTCGACGGCCGGCAAAGGCATGGTCGGGCGGGGTGGCCGGGGTGTGGGGGGCTGCGCCAGCCGAATCGCGCCCCCCGGCGGAACCACGCGGGGGGGACCCTCGTTCGTGAAGAGGGTCAGGAACCTGGGCCGAGGGGTATGGGGGTTAGGGGTGGTCGTCGGGTGGATTCCAGCTGATGTGAGTCCGTGGAGCTGGTGCCGGAGGATGGGCTGGAAGCAGATATTCGCGAGGCGGACGAATCCGCTGATGAAGACGCGTCCGTACGTGCTGGGTGATGACGGGCGGTATCACTTGCCGACGAGGTGGGAGGTGGTCTGATGGGAAGTGCGAGGGTATTCGACTACAGGGCGAGTCCGACGTGTTCGGCGTTCCATTGCGCGAAGGGCGACCATGTGAAGTACAAGGGCATTCGCGGGCCTGTTGGGTCGGGGAAGTCGGTGGCGTGCTGCCTTGACCTGTTTTTGTCGTGCAACGAGCAGTTGCCGGTGAGGGTTGGGGCGAGAGACATCCGGTGGAAGAAGACGCTGGTTGCGCGAAACACGTTCTCGATGCTCAAGAACACGACGATCGAGACGTGGCTGCAATGGTTTCCTCAGACGGAGATGCACTGGTCGCCGCCGATCAGCGGGAGGCTTGAGATACCGTCCATCCACAACGACGGGACGTGGATAAGGCAGGATTTGATCTTCTACGCGACGGACTCGAACACGATCAAGACGGACGTGATGGGCCTGGAAATCTCGGATGCGTGGTTCAACGAGGCTCACCAGATAGACTTCGACATCATCCACCTTGCGTCGTCGCGCATCGGGCGCTTCCAGCCGGTGAAGGGAAAGCTGCTGAGGTCGTTTCCGACGATCATGGACACGAACGCGCCGAACGACAGCAACTGGTGGTACTTCAAGGAGCAGGTCGAGCGGCCGGAGGGGATGGACTGGTTCATACAGCCGGGGGCGCTGATCCTGACGAAGGGGCGCGACGGGAGCGACGTGTACCTGGACAACAACCCGGAGAACGCAAAGAAGTTCGGGCTGATGCCGGCGGAGAACATCGAGAACCTCCGCGACGGGTTCGGGTACTACCGGAAGATGCTTGTGGGCGCGAAGCCGGACGTGATAAAGCGGCTTGTGCTGAACCAGTACGGGACGAGCTGGGACGGGCTGCCGATCTACCACGAATGGAACTGCGACATCCACGTGAGGCACGGCTTGCAGTTCATGCGCGGCCTTCCGCTGCATGTCGGCTTCGACTTCGGGCGGACGCCGGCGGCGGCGTTCCTCCAGCTCGGGAACGACGGGATACTGCGCGTCCTCGGGGAATGCACCTGCAAGGGCATGTCGATACACCAGTTCTTCATCGAGAAGCTTCGGCCGTACATGCAGCGGCGCTTCGGGTGGCCCAACTGCCGGGTGATGGGGTGGGCGGACCCGTCGGGGGCGAAGATGGGCAACGAGTTCGACATCTCTTGCATCCAGATTCTGAACGGGTACGGGATTCCGACGCGTCCGGCGCCGGGGCTGAAGAACAACGACTTCAACGTGCGGCGCGACGCGGTTGGCGAGTTCATGCGGCAGATGTGCGGCGGGCAGCCGGCGTTCCAGGTTGACGGGGACGAGTGCCCGGAGCTGGTGGCGGGCTTCAACGGCGGGTACTGCTACCGGAAGATTCGGACGGTGACGGGGCTCGGCGAGGAACGGTACGCGGACGCTCCGGACAAGACCAATCCGTTCACGCATCCGCAGGACGGATTGCAGTACGGCGTCCTCGGCGCGACGAAGGGCGATCTGAGCGTTGCGCTCGACATGCCGGGGAGCGTTGCCGTCGGCGGGATAATGGGGCTTGCGGTCGGAGAGGACCTCGGCTGCGTCTAGCGGCGCGAAAGATTCCGTTTTGCGATTTTGCCGCATTTGCAAGGGTTTCGGGGCGAAAATGTCCAGCGGCGTTGACCGTTTTTGATGAGTTTGTACATTATGGGACGTGAACGCGACAATAGCAGAGATTTTCGGGGCGGCGCTCGACAAGGCGGCCGCCGCCGAACCTGCGGCGGAGGCGCAAGCGCCTGCGGCCGGCGAGGTCGTGGTGCCGAGGGAAAGCCGCATGACCGACGTTCCGACGACGGAGCCGATGACGCGTCTTGCCAACCGCGTGATGACGAACTGGCGCACGAACGTGGACCATCGGCGCGAATCGCGCGTTGACGAGCGCTTGAAGCGTTCGCTTCTCGCCCAGACCTGCACCTACACGCCCGAGCAGAAGGAGAAGCTCCGCAAGGCGGGCATCGGGGAGGAAATCTACTCGCCGATAACGAACACGAAGGTGCGGGCGGCGAAGGCGCTAATGATGGACATCTTCCAGGCGAACGGCGACTATCCGTTCACGCTGAGCCCGACGTCCGACCCCGACCTTCCCCAGCAGATACTGGACGAGGTGGACGTGGAGCTGAACATGGACTTCCAGAAGCTGTACGGGATGCTGGCGGGGCGCGGCGTCCAGTCCATGTCGCCGCAGGGCATGGCGCTCCTGGAGCGGTACGCGAGGGACTTCCGCGCGCGGCGCTTCGACGAGATACAGCACCGGAAGGAGGAGATCGCGAACGTCCGCGCCAAGCGGATGGAGAAGCGCGTCAAGGACTTCTTCGACGAGGGCGGCTTTGTCGATGCGTTCCAGCAGTACGTGGACTACATCTGCACCTACGGCACGGGACTGATTCGCGGTCCGATACCGCGCGTGGTGCCCGTGAACGTGTGCAAGACGGTCAAGGGCGTTCCGAGGTACGTGCGCGAGCTTCGCACCGTGCCGACCTACGAGGCGGTGAACCCGTGCGACTGCTACCCCGCGCCGGCGGCCAAGGACATCGAGGACGGGCCGCTCTGCATCCGCGTGAGGTATTCGTCCGGCGAGCTGAGCCAGTACGTCACCAAGGCGGAGAGCAAGCGGAAGCTGAGCGACAAGGCGAACGGGTGGATATGGCCGGTGGTGCGCTCGCTCCTGGACAGGTACCCCGACGGCGGCTGCAAGCTGGACTCCGACCCGATAGACATGCAGCGGCGCGAGGCCGAGAAGGACGGGAGCGACAATCCGCGCGACTGCATCATGGAGGGCGTGCTGTGCTACGACTCCGTGCGCGGCTCGGAGCTGCGGGAACTCGGCATCACGCGCAACCGGAACGGCAAGCCGATCGACTTCGACACGTTCTACGACGTTGAGACGATCGTCATGGGCGGGTACGTGGTCTATTGCCGGATTCTGGACGACCGGCTCGGGCGCCCCGTGGTGAAGGGAGTCTTCTACGAGCTTCCGGGCTCATGGTGGGGCGAGAGCGTGGCGGACAAGCTGACGCTCGTACAGTCCGTGATGAACAACTCGGTCAAGGCGCTCATGCGGAACATGGCCGCCGCGTCCGGGCCGATGTACTACATAAACGACCTTTCGAGGCTTGTTGACAGGGATGGCACCGGGTTGCAGGTACGCCCGCACAAGGTGTGGGGGTTCCAAACATCCATGTCGGCAAGCCTCGGCATGTCTTCTGGCGCGCCGATGGGCGTGATGGACGTGCCGTCCAAGGCGTCGGAGCTGCTTTCCGTGTGGGAGCGGATGAAGACGCAGGCGGACGACGATTCGGGCATACCGGCCTACACCTACGGGCAGGCGTCCGGCAACTCCGGCGCGATGCGCACGGCGCAGGGGCTTGCGATCTTCACGGAGGCCGCTTCGCGCGGCATGAAGATGGTCATCGGCACGACCGACAGGCTGGTGACGCGCAAGCTCGTCAAGAAGACCGTGGACTACATCCTGCTCTACGACCCCGACTTCGACATCAAGGGGGATTGCGAGGTGGTGCCGTCCGGCGTCATGGGCAAGATACTCCGCGCCCAGCAGGACCAGCAGCGCATCCAGTTCATACAGCTCATCCAGCGCGACCAGGACTTCAAGCAGCTTCTCGGGCCGAAGGGCTGGATGGCCCTTCTGCGTCCGTCCATCGCAGACCTCGCGCTCAACCCCGACGACATACTGCCCGGCGCGGAGCGCGTCAGGGAGCTTGAGCAGATTCAGCTTGTGCAGGCCATGGCCGCCGCGCAGCAGGGGCTGGCGCAGAACGGCGGAGGCGGGCCGGCCGAGGAAGAGGCGCAGCCGGCGGCGCCCGGAAGCGTGGCCGAAAGGAGGAACGCGGCGTGAACGGCGGAACGGCAGAGGTGGAGAAGGAGATCAGGGAGTGCATGACGGAGGTGTTCGACTCCCTGATCAAGGTTGACAAGGCGCATGAGTTCATCTACGCCATGCAGAAGCGCGCCGAGCTGACCACGCGCGCATACGCTTCCACGCCGGTCGAGAACCGCGACATGGCTATGGGTCAGATTTCGATTTGCTACGAACTGGCGGACGGAGCGAAGTCCGCTCTGGAGGCCGCGATCTCCGAAGCCAAGGAGAAAGAGGCCGCAAAGATTCGGAAGGAGGCCGCCGCCACGCAGTAGCGAAGCACCGCCGACGGATTCCCCGGGTGGGGCTCTGGACGGCAACACCAACTCCCGGCTGGCACCGGGCTTGATGAGGAAAGACAACGAAAATGAACACAGAGACAAAGGAAACGATGGAAGCGCTGGGCGTCAAGCCCGGTGCGAAGGTAGGTGGCGGTGGAGCCGGCAACGGCGAGATCGACTACAAGGCGGAGTGCGAGCGTCTCAAGCATGAGCTTGAGGTGACGCGCATCGAAGAGGGACGCGTCAGCAAGCTTGACGCCGAACTCAAGGCAAAGGAAGCTCGGATTGCCGAACTTGAGAAGGCCGCGGCCCTCGGCTCGCTGCCGGAAGAACTCAGGGAAGGCGTGCCCGACCAGATGAAGGAGGCGGCCATCCTTCTGTCCAAGGGCATCGTCGATAAGGCGGTGCAGCAGCAGAACGAGAGAATCGCCGAACTGGAGCGTCAGCAGCGCGAAGCGCAGGAGCAGAGTCAGCATCGCCAGCAGGAGATGGTTGACGCGTTCCTCGCCAAGCTCAACAGCGACTATCCGGCATTCATGAAGGGCATAAGGGCCGGCGGCGCGTTCAACGCCGCGTGGCTTGAGTACCAGGAGAACAACGCCGAATCCATCAACGCTGCGGTGAACAGCTGCAACGTCAAGAAGATGGAGTACCACATCAAGACCTTCTGTGAGAAGTACGATGTCGATCCTTCGGGAGGTCGGGACCCGAACGCCACGCCCGACCCCCGCGCACTCGGTGGCGGTGCCCCGAGGCAGGAACCGGGAACGAAGAAGATTTACACGCCCGAGGAATACCAGACCTTGACCGAAAAGGCAAGGCGGCTCCGCGACGAGTACCGCTTCGACGAGTACCGGAAGCTGTCGAGGGAACTTGACGAAGCCTGGACGGAGGGCCGCGTGAAAAGCTCATAGCGGTACATCGCCTCCGGGACGGGCGCAAAAAACGAAAGGAATCCAACAATGGACCTCTACGGCGGAGCAGCGCGGAATTTCCCGTCCACGCAGCATATCCAATTCGCGGGAAAGTTCAAGGACAAGTGGTGGGACGCCTCCATCCTCCAGTTCATCACGAACCAGGACTGGAAAGGCACCTTCCACAAGAAGGGCACGGAGATTCGAGTCCCGATCCGTCCCACGGTGAACATCCATGACACGGTACCCGGCGGTGGCATCATCTACCAGAAGCCGAAGGGCCGCGACGAGATCTTCACCATCGGTCGCGAGTCGTACTGGGCTCTTGAGTTCCTCCCGGAGGACATCGAGTTCTCCGCGATCGACATCAAGAACCCGCTCATCCAGGACGCCGCCAACCAGATGGCGGAATGGATTGAGATGAAGTTCGGCGCGGACATCATCAACAAGGTTCACCCGGACAACACGGGCAACACGGCCGGCCGCCGCTCCCACGGCTACCAGCTGGGCGCCCCTGGCTCCACCGGCTCGTCCACGGCGACGCGTCCGAACGCGATCAAGCTGTTCAAGACGCAGGCGCAGTGCGACGCCGATTCCGGCACGACCTACAAGGAGGTCGGACCCGATTTCGTGTACCACTGCTTCTCCTGCATGAAGGAGCAGAAGGGCGCGAAGGGACGCGAGTTCTTCATGGTGATTCCCACCATCATGGCGGACCGCATCCAGTGCTCCGAGCTCAAGATGGCCGGCTGGATGAACGAGGCCAACTCGTCGCTCCGCAAGGACGTGTCGGCGATCGGCTCGTTCAACGGGAACGGGAACAACATCTACGTTGACGACACCATGCTGCCGATCTTCACGGAGAGCTACGGCACGGGCACGGTGAACGTCTATCCGGTGCTGTTCGGCGCGAAGATCGCCACGACCTTTGCGCAGGAAGTCGTGTGGCGCGACTCGAACCTCAAGGACGTGACGTCCTGGGACGAGTTCCACAGGTGCAAGACGGTGTACGACTGGATGCTTCGGTATCGCCAGTTCATCGGGTGCGCCTACGTGTACATGGCTGCGTAAGTTCAAAGCGGCGCGGCGGCGCCCCCCGCCGTCGCGCCCATTACGAGACAAAACAAGAAAGGTTAAACTACAATGTCTGCACTTACAATCAACTCGACGGCCTCTTCCGGTCCAACCGGAGTCGCCGCCCCCGCTTACAGCGACCCTGGCGCGTCCATGCCGCTGGTCAAGCTCTGCCGAGAGATCGACTTCTCGAAGCAGTCCTTCGCGGAGAACAAGAACTACGCGTTCATGCCCATCCCGAAGGGTTTTCTCGTCACGTTCATCGCGCTCGACCAGCTTGAGCCGACGAACGCCGACGTGACGGTGACGTTCGCCACTAAGAACGACCCGACAACCGCCATCGGCGGCGACTTCGCCCTGAAGGACCTGTCCGGCGAGACGGCGCTTTGCCGCTCCGTCCAGCCTGCGACCAAGAGCGCGGCCTACGCTGCGTCCTCCAGCGCGGGTTCGCCCACCACGGCAATCGCCATCCCCGGCACGTACCTCGCGGGCGCCGACGATACGCTGTGCATCAAGGTCCCCGACGACGTGACTGGCGATGCCATCAGCGCCGGCAAGATTCGCGTCGCGCTGCTCGGCTACATGGTGTTTGACGAGTCCGCCGAGTTCGGCAACGGCTCCGCGCCCATGCGCGTCGGCACGTCGTCCGGCCTGGACAACACGGCGAGCGCCGACTACGACGACTAAGGCGTTGTAGGCGGAAACACGGCTCCGCCGTCATTCGTGGCGGCGGAGTCGCAACCCCCAACAAAACGAAAAGGACAAGACTATGCCAGCAAAGTACGCGATCAACCTCAAGGACGGAACCATCGTCTATCGCTCCAAGGCGACGGACGCCATGCCCGTTCTCTTCCGCTGGATTCCGGACGAAGTTGCGAAGGGAATCATGGAGAAGCGGATAGACCCGAAGGATGTGACGAACATCATCATGAAGAAGGTCTTTTCGTCGGAGAACTTCGACCACAGCGAATACGAAGCCGAGATGAAAAAGCTCAACGTCGTGTTCAAGGAGGAGGAAGTCCCGGAACCGGAAGAGGTTGTGGACACCACCACCGACAACATCGCGGACAGCGTTTCGATGGAAGAGCTTGCAGGTGCCGGCGCAGCGCCAGCGCCCGCGCAGGCTTCCGAAGACACGCCGACGCCTCCCCCGCCCGCCGACACGCCTGCGCCTCGCGGCGCGAAGGGCAACGGCAAGCCTACGCAGCGGCGCAACGCCTCCGGCAAGACGAAAACCTCTACCGAGGAACCGCCTGCCGAGCAGGAACAGCCCGCCGACGAGCAGCAGGGTGGCGATGAAGGCCATGAGGACCTTGACGACCTGTAAGGTGCTGTGATGGCGAATTCATTTGAGACAGAACGCGAAACGCCCGAGTACGCCTCGATAGCGGAACTCGCGTCCAATCTCGTCTATAGGCTTCCGGGGTGCGCGGACGAAATGGTGCGCCGCGCGCTCCGGGACGCCTACGGAGACTTCTGCCGTCTGGCGAACGCCCTTGTGACGGAGCGCGTCATGCGCCTCTCCGTGGGCGAAAGCATCTATCCGATAACGCCCTTGACGCCCGACTGCACCATTACGAGCATCAGCGCGGTGTGGCACAAGAGCATGAAGCTGAAAGAGCGGTGCGACTACACCGTGATCGTCGGGATGCCGCCGAGCATAAAGCTTCGCCGCTCCTACATTCCCGATGACGCGGAAGAGGAAGCGGACTGCTTCATAAGGGTTGTCTGCATCGAGCAGCCGAAGTCCGGCAGCGAACGCGCCCCACGGTGGTTCCTCCAGAAGTACGGCGACGCGATCTGCGCCGGTGCGCTCGTCAAGCTGTTCGGCATGACTGGCCGCGCGTGGTCCGACGTCCAGCAGATGCGGATGGAGCTAGTAAGGTGGGACAACGCCGTGTCCGGCACGCGGATGGCCGGCATGAGCGGTTCCGCGTTCGGGAACGGGAACATAGACGCCGTTGACACAAGCGAACTTCTGTGAGGTGCGACATGACTGCGCTGAACATCACTCCGAAAATTAGCACGAAGGAAGCGCGGTTCAGGGGAACCGTCGCCGCCGGCGAGCGCGTTGCCGTCACGATATCGGGCGGCGCCGACTGGTCGGACACGGGGCTGAAACTGCGCGTCATCAACCATCGCGGCAATACGCTGGCCGTGTTCCCCGCGCCAGGAACGGATGACGCATGGGTTGTTTCCGGCGAAGACCTCACCTGCTCGTTGAACCTCAACACGGTTCAGATGCTGGACGCCGTGCCGCCTCGCGCGATCATTCCGTTCAGATTCGTTCTGGCGAATGCCGACAGCGACACGCTCTACTTCAACGACGAATGCAGCGTTGTCCACTGGCCGCAGGAAGAGGGCGACGAGGTGCCTTACGACCTGAACGAATGGCCGGGGCTCATAGAAGAATGGACGGCGCAGCTGGCGTCGATGTCCGAAGACCTGGAGGCGCACAAGGCGGACACCGATACGCACGTCACCGAACAGGACCGCGCGTTGTGGAACGGCAAGGCCGACAACGCCGATCTTCTCGCGCTCGCCCACAGGGTCGATGCGCTTGCACCGCTTTCCAGCACGCTTGCTGGACAGACGATAAACACCAACACGCAAAATGCCATGAGAAACGCACTACGAATCATCGGTGCCGCACTTGGCGCGACCATGCGCATTGCGGCGATCTGCTTCCTACTTCCCAGCTTCGGCGCGTCAGTCAGCCTGGCGCCGCTTGGCGACCTCGATCTTGACACGAACCCGATGGTCGTGACGAACGTGGACTTCTCGGGATTGGATGTGACGGAATCCGACCCGGAATTCAGCAGCTTCACCAACTCCGGCGGAATCATGTATGGGCCGCTCAAACTGTGGAACAGTCTTGGCGGCGGCTACGACATGTCCACCGTCATATCGTCAAACGGCGTGTCCTTCTGGAAGTTCATGCCGGCTCCCGGCGGCGGCGGCGTATGGGCGAGTGGGAGTTTCGGATGGGCCGATCTCCTTACGAGCGAGAGCGACCCAACGGTGCCGTCATGGGCAAAGGCGTCGAGCAAGCCGTCATATAACGCTTCGGAAGTAGGTGCGCTCCCGTCTTCGACTACGCACGTCTCTGGCGATGTTCCCACTACGCGCAAGGTGAACAACAAGGCGTTGTCCGCCGACATCACGCTTTCCGCGTCCGACGTGAACGCCTATCCTTCCGAGGACGGAACAGCCCTTGAGAACATAGTGAACGCCTGGGAAGGATATTGGGGCGGCACAAACGTGGTGTTCGAGGTCACGAACTACTACAATTCCACAAGCGGCGAACTTCCCCGCCTGCGCATCCGAGAGTTCCGCGACGGCGGATGGACGAACGTATGGGACGAGGTGGACAAGTTCCGCGTGTGCGAAAGCAACCTTCTCGGCGCCGTGTCGAAGTCGAACGAGACGATGCGCACGGAGCTGAAACAGGAATTCGCGCCAAGGGCGTGGGGGGCGTACACCGACAAGGGAACCACAAACGTTGTCGGAAACTCCGTCTGGATGACCGCTCCTGAAACCTACTTCGCTGGAGGCACGGAATATCAGCGCGTGGCCGTCGGCGCGGGCGCGATCTGCGTACTCGTTGACAACGGCGCGGGAACCTACACGACAGGCGAGGCCGGCACGTTCAGATTCCAGGACGAGGGCGGCACAAACTTCTTTGGATTCGCCAAGAGCGATTCGTACACGATCGGATGCCGCACGGACGGTATCGTTGTGGACGGCACATTGGTGACGCTCCGCTACGACGTGATCATGGGTGGAACGGATGTTCCCGTGGTGTACTGGCGTGAAACTCTTTCCTCCGGCGATTGGACGCGGCTCAACAACGCCGACGGCACCGAGGCCGCAGGCGCACCGTACACCGTGACGTGGTACACAAGCGGCGGCTCGTACTACGCGGCCATCAACTGCGGGTCGAACGCAAGCGGATTCTTCAAGGCCGAAACGAGCGTGGCGGGCGATGTGGTTTTTGAAACCAACATGAAGCTGCGCATCGGCGGCGGCATCGAGTGCCTAAACACGTCAAGCGGCGTGATGGGCGTAATCAAGCCTACCTACAACGGGTCGGCAGTCACATGGAGCTGGAGTGCAAGGTAATGATCGAGATCGTGGCAGATATCCAGCGTGTTCTCATGCTGGGGTGCCTCATTGGGCTGTCAGTCTGCCTGTTCGCGCTGGCGGTTGCGCGTGTGCTGCCTGGCGTGACGGACGCGGTGCGCCGTCTGTTCGGCTGCATGAGCAACTTCGGCAAGGTCGTGTGCGGCATCTGCATCCTTGGCGCCGTGATGTACGGCGGGAGCAAGGGCGTGAACGTGAGATGGGACGATGGCCTGCGGGACAACGGAACGCTGATCACGAACGACACGGTGCAGGTGCGGTGGACATATACCGGCATTCCTGGTGCGTCGTCCGTGTTCATCGACTACCGCGAAGCGGGCACGACGAACGAATGGATGAACCTCGGCGAATCTCTTGCGTCTGCTCTTTCGTGGGACGGCACGTTGGAGAACGCCACGAACTACGACTATTGGGTGTATTCGACCTACATTCCCCCGGTGCCGGTCTATACGAACGGCATCTGGCTCGGGCAGGCATACGAGACGAAGGCGCGTGTCGGGTCGAAATCCTTTCTCATCTTGAATGGCAAGGTACAGGAACACGGACGGACGATTGCGACGCCGGCCGCCAAACGCAAGGAGGAAGAAGACAATGAATGACTTTAAGCATCTGTTCGGCGGAATGTGCGGCGCGGTTGCGCTGCTGGCGCTCTACATTCTCGCGTGGGGCGTGATTCAGCGTTGCCACGGCGCCACGATCAAGCAGGTTGCGCCTGATGGCGTGAACGAGATTACCATAGAAGTGGACGAAAACGGCTACGTGCAGAGCGAAAGAATGACATGCGTCCATGTCCCCGAACGGTATATCCCGCAGAGCGGCGAACGCGTCATCATCGGCGACTTCGAGTACATCATGGTGTCTGTGGGCGACTGGACGCGGTGGACAAACGCCGTCGCTCGGCTTGAAATGGTTGCCAAGCGCAGGTGGGACAAGGAACATGCGACCGTTGACGGGCGGCGCTTCTGGCATGGGAACGCGACCAACCGCGTAGTGTCCACCGAAGAAAAGACGGTGACATGGTTCTACCCCGACGGCTACGAGTACGTGGAAAACATGCCCAAGAGCACCAGGAGCGGTCCGCCGAAGAGGATTCAGAAACCGACGAAAGCCGCTGCCCCTCGTCCGCCAATGCCGCCGACGGCCATGCCCTCTCGTCTTCGGGCGAAACGTGAGGCCATCAAGTCGCAGCCGGCGGCAAAGCAGGTCAACGCCACTTTCGGTCCGGGCGGCAAGGTAATCAACGTGGAGGAATCGAAATGAAGTTGCGTACCGTATATTGTGCGCTAATCGCGTTGTGTACCGTTTCGGCGCTTTCGTTGGACGCAAAGGGCCTGCTGCCGAGCATGGTGTACCGCTTTGGTCTGACGAACGAGCAGATCGACAAGATTCTTGAAAAGCATCCGGACGCGCAGTTGAGAATCACCGCACAGGACTGGCGCGCCATGAAGTATCAGCTTCACCGATTCGACTGCATGACGAACTACGTCAACATCATCGGTTCAACCCAGGATTGCGAGCGGGTTCTACTGCAACTGCACGACAGGGGCGAGACGCTTGCATCGTCGAACGCCGTCCTTGGCAAGCTGGTGAGGAATCTTAGGGCGTCTGCGGACGCGTGGGAAGCGAGCGCGAACGAGTGGTATGCGTATTCCACGAACGCGCTGGCGGTTGCGGAGGATGCGACAAACAGGCTTGCGGTGGTGACGGCCGACTATATGAGCGCATCGAACAGGGCGGCACGGGCGGAAGCCCGGACAAACGCGTTGATCGCGTGGGCGGAAGAGCAGAGAGACAAGGCCATTCTCTCCACAACAAAGGCCATTTGGCAACAGTTCATCGACCGGCTGAAACAGGAGGACAACTGATGAAAGAGTTTTGGAGCAATGTTAAATTCTTCGGGCGCTGCGCCGTGATCGTCGTTCGCGATTTGTGGAAGCGGGCGTTTCCGCTTGTCGCTCTTTGCGTCTGTTGCGGGTGTGTGAACCTGTACACGCGCTGGCCGACTACGAGCGAGCAGATAACAATGGTGTACCAATGTTCGCGAGAGGCGGCGGGGCTTTCCGTGCTTGTCGCGTTCCCGCAGGCCATGAGCGACGGGCCGAGCCGTGGCTTCATGTGGGAAAATATCTTCACAATTCCGCTTGGCTGCCTGTGCATGTGCGACGCGGCGGTGGAGGCTTGTGTTGACACGGTGTGCCTGCCGGTGGATTGGCCGCTTGCGGCGTCAAGGAGGGGTGGGAAGTGAAGTGGCTTGTCACAATATCTGCGTTGACGTTTCTGTGCGGGTGCCTCTCGGTCGTCCGCATCCCGCTGTGCGATGAGAGAGTTTCCGACGAGGGCGAGGTCACGAACCGCGTATGGCATTCGTTCTGCGATGATGTGCCGGGAATGCGCGTTTACCCTACCGTCAAGATGCGTTGTCGTGTGACGGCGGAGTGGTTGAAGCCGATACCGCCGGACGCCAAGGGCAAGCGACTTCGGCAGATGAGGATGTTCAAGCATTGGGGCTGGATTCCCCTTGGCGTGGTATGGATGACTGCGCCGTTTGACGCTGCAATAGACACGGTGTTTCTTCCATGGGACCTGTATTGCAGGAAGGAGGCGAAGTAGGATGTGCATGAAGAATTCAGAAGAAGGATGCGTTCTCTCCAACCAACAGAAGGAGCTTACCATCCGCGTCGAGAAGCTTGAGAAGCAGATGGTCGAAATGCAGACAATCCAGAAGCAGACGCGGAGCGAGCTACAGCAGGGATTCTCTGATCTCAAGACGCAGATGGAGCACATCTACCAGGAACGCGCGGAGTGGTCGAAATGGATGCGCGAAAACCTGCCGAAGGTCGGCAAGTGGCTTGGCAAGTGGTCGCTGATTCTCATCGGTGTCGCAATCGGCGTGAACAACATTCCGTCAATAATCAAGATGTGGGCGTCGTTTGGCGTGAAGTAAGGATTTCCGGCGGCGTGGTGCCGACGGCAAAACAAGGAGTAAACACAAAATGAAATGGAGCAATATCAAGGCGTTGTGGTCGCTCGTCACCGACGGGTGGTCCGGCCTAATGAAGTACGTTCTGGGGTTTGTCAATGCGGCACTCCAGAAGCTTGACGGCGACAGGCTGAAAAAGGCATCGCAGATTGCGGTCAACGTGGCTGCGGTTGTCTCTACTGCTGTCGGCGTATTCGTTGACGAGAAGTACCGCGAAGCGGCCAACAAGACGGTTGACGCCTTGAAGGACCTCGCGCTCGCAATCGAGGACGGCGAACTCTCCAGCGCCGAGATGAACGCCAACATCGAGGCCATCAACGTGTGCATCGACGCGTGGAAGGCGGTGAAGTGATGGCCAGGAAGCCCACCAAGGAAAAGGTCAAGGAGAAGGCCAAGGCCGTGAAGGAGCGTGTCAAGAGCAAGGCCAAGCGCCTCGCGTCTTTCATCCTCCTGTTCGGTTTCGTGGCCGCGCTTGCCGGGTGCCAGACGCCCGGACAGGCGAGCCGTGGCACCTCCAACAACGAGGGCGACGTTGAGCCGACCGTCAAGACCGAGATCGGTGAGCGGGCGCAGAGCAACACCGTTTCCGTAACGATCAAGATCACGCACGGTGACGGCGCCATCGCGTCCGCCGACTCTTCGGGCAGCACCGAAAGCCAGACGCAGACGCCGACGTTCGACATCAGCCCCAAGACCGACCTGCGCTACAACGATGCGCTTTCCGCAGCGTCAACCACAAGCAAGGGAATCCTTGAGACGTTGACGACCGCCGGAGCCAACAAGGTATTGTCGCTCATGGCAGACAAGACCACAGGCACCGTCGAGGTCGAGAAGAAGGACGGCAGCACGGCAACCGTCAAGTGCGAGAACGGGCAATGCTCGCTCTGCACGGACGGCTCCTGCACCCCGTAGCACAATTAGCCCCCCGCCGGTTATGCTTGGCGCTGGCGGGGGGCATCTTCACACAGATGGAGGAACCATGACAACGGCAGACATCATAACGCGCGTGCGGCGGCTTGTCCAGGACACGGACAGCGGGAACTACCACTGGACGGACGCCCAGCTCAAGAAGGACATCCAGATGGCGGTAAGGGCTCTCCACAAGGAGCGTCCAGAGACCCGTTATGTTGGTGACGATCTTCTTGACTACGTTCTGCTGCCGGTGGACAACGCGGCTACAATCGACATCGACCCGCGTTTTGAAGATTGCCTCGCCTACTACTCCGCGTACATGGCCTACTCCGACGATTGCACCGACCCCGTGAGCAAGCAGCTCGCGGACGATTTCCTAGCCAAGTTCAAGACATTCGCGCAGATGTAAGATGGACGAAGAGACCTACAGCAACGCTGCACAGGCGTCCGCGAACCAGCGGCTTGGCGGGAAGGAGATACGCTTCCCGTACAGCGGCCAGTCCAGCGTCATCGCGGCAAGCCGTCTCGGGAACTCCTACACTCCGGCGGCGGTGAATGTCATACTTCGCACCCCGCACAACCTCGGCAAGTGCGGCGGCACGCGTCCTGGGCTAAAGGCGTTTGTCGGTACAGCGCCGTCCTCCCCTGCCCCTAGCCGTTGGCTGTGGCCGAGCGGCGAGCCGATCAAGTGGCCGGGCGGCGACGATGTTCTTTTCTCCGAAATAGGGTCCAAGGTCGTTATGCCGGACGGCGGGGTTCTGTTCGACCAGCATGAGACCTTCACCGTCAGCGCGGCGAAGGGCGACATTCCTGTGTCGCTCACGGCCTGCGCGTGGTATCGAGCCCGCATGGTGGTGGCGAGCGGCACGATGTGGTACGCAAGCCGCGTCGGTGAAATGGACGATTTCGACTACGGCTGCGACTATGCCGACGTGTCGCGCGCGGTTGCCGGCAACGTGGCCCTTGCCGGACGCGAAGGCGAGACGATCACGGCTCTCGCCGCAATCGCGGATTCCGCGCTCTACATCGCAACAAAGCGTTCGCTCTGGCGCGTGAACGGCGACCCCACGCAGTCCATGTCGGTGGTGAGCGAGCATACCGGAATCATAAGCCGCCATGCGTGGTGCTGGGACGGCGTGCGCTTCTGGTTCATGAGCGACAAGGGCCTGTATGCCGCCGTAGTTGGCGAGCCGATAGTCAACATGACGCCGCACCTGGAGGACGTGGTGCGCGGCTGGCGTGAGGCGACGCTCATTTTCGATTCCGAGCGGAACGGCATTCACATCTTCGGCACGGACGGCGCGGGAGCTGCGACCGACTGGTTCTACGACATCGCGAACAAGGCCATGTGGAAGATGCAGTACACAGGCACCAAGCGGCCGACGGCTGGCGGGCTTGCGATGCTCGGCGGCATGAACCGCGTCGTGTTCCTCTGCGCGGACGGCGTATGGCGCTATTGGGACGAGGGACAGGCGACCGACGACGGTACGGACATCATCAGCGCGCTCGTCATGGGGCCTGTGACGCACACGACGGGGAACACGGAAAACGGCTTCCTCGCGGAACTGGACTTCGAGATGGACACAAGCCTCACGCCGTCAACGGGCGTCAGCGTTTCCGGGTGCATCGGGAACACGACGAACGCGGCGATGAAGGATGCCGTCTTGCTCGTCGGCTGGGTGGCCGGCGGCGCATCGGGCACGAGCTCCTACGCGAAGTTCACGTATGGCGTGGCTTCCGGGTGGCAGAAGGTGGTGCGTCCGCGAATCCGGTGCAACTCCTTCGCCGCCGTGGTGTGGAGCTTGCGCGGAAGATGGGCGATTTCAAGGATTACGGCAGTCCACCGTGGATGCGGGAGGATAAGGAGGTAGTATGGCAGACATGACGATAGACGATGCTACGCAGGACACGAACGTGACGGGCGTGGAGAAGCTTCCCGCGTCCGATGGCGGCGCGGCCAAGAGCGTGAGCGTTTCGCAGATAAAGGATTTCGTCCTTGCGCAGATCGCCGCTATGTCGGCGGCAAACGCGGTGTCGATGGACGACGATTCTGTGTACATCCTTCGCGGCGGCGTGTTGACGAGGGCAACGGCTTCCGTCCTTGCGGCTGCCATGTTCAACGAGGCGTTCGGCAGGGCGGCGGTTGCGGCGCCCAACGGCAACGAGGTGTTCACGGTCAAGGATTCGTCGGCGCGGAAGACTCTCACGCTCGGCGCGATCAAGACGTGGCTCCAGTCCAACATGACCGTCACGCCCGACCTCACGCTCTCGACCGCAAGCGTGGCTGGGACGCTCGGCGACAGCGACCTTGCCCTTGTGGTGCAGGCCGCAGCCGGAAAGAAGGTCACGCTTGCGACATTGAAGGACTACGTTCTCGGCAAGCTCGCCTCGTTCATCGGGGCTGCGACGGCGGCGCAGACGGTATCGACGAGCGATGTTCTCTTTCTGGCGCAGGGCGGCAACGTCCGCAAGATCACGGTCGAACAGCTCATGGCGGCGGCGGGCGGCGGCGATGTGATTGCGCCATCCTCGCAGACGCCCGGAAACATCCCCGCATGGGACGATACCGCGAAGAAGCTGACGAACGGCTACGGCGTGGCAAGTTCGATCTCCGGCTCTCCTTCCGCCACGAAGATACCCACGGAGGCGGCAGTCGCAACCGCGCTTTCCAACGTGGGCGATGTGAAGAAAAGCGGAGCGCCGACCGCCGGCAAGCTCGTTGCATGGGATAACGGAGGGAATGCCACGAACGGTCCATCTGTGGTCACTTCCGTTGGCTCGACCGGCGCGGACACGAACGTGCCGACCGAAAAGGCCGTGCGCGACGCGATAAACGAAGCGGCCGGCGTTGGTGCTCCTGTTTCCCATACCGAGGGCAAAATCCCGACATGGGGCGCAGGTGACGCGCTAACGGACGGCGTTTCACTCAAGACTTCGATATCTGATACGGTTGCGGGGGCGTCCGATGAGGCCGTCCTGACGGAAAAAGCAGTCCGTGAGGCTCTAAACGAGCGGCCTGCGCTTCCATCGTCGCATAGCGAAAATGCGATTCCGACATGGGGCAGCGGTCCAGAGCTGAAACCCGGATTGGATGTCGTACCGTCCTCAACAGGGATTGCCAGCTCCGACAACGCAAGCGATGAGAAGATTCCCACGGAGAAAGCCGTGCGTGAGGCGTTGCCGGTTCCAGCTACGACTTCCACAGCAGGTCTCATGTCCGCTGCGGACAAGGCGAAGCTTGACAACATGGTTGACACGACCGCCGTGCAGGAGGTTGGTGACGGTGGGCTTACGGATGCAGACCAGATCACGATACTGCAAGGCGGTTCCACTTGGAAGAAAGCGCTTATCACGCGTCTTTGGACGTGGATTATGGGTAAGTTGCCCACGTTCAAGATTGATGATCTGGCCGAGGGAGAGGATAATACCGACCTTGACACAAACGCTTCCAGACACGGCCTCTGTCCGAAACTGCCGAGCAGCGACGCGACGGATAAGTTCCTGCGCGGCGACGGCACGTTTGCGACACCAACTGGCTCTACAGACTTCACGGGCGATACCGGCACCGGCGGTGCGCACGGCCTTGTGCCAGCCCCTGCCAGCGGCGACGCTTCGGCCAACAAGTTCCTCAACGCGAACGGACAATGGACAGTTCCGCCGTCAGCGGCGGGCGTTGATATTCCTGGTGCGACGGCAATCGACGCTGCTGCCGGGGCGGATGCGCTCTACTGCTACGACGACAGCGAGGGTGCATACCGCAAGATGACGCTTGCGCAGGTTGCGGCGCTTGTCATGGGTACGAAACGGTACGACAATATTTTCATCCCTGCGGCGGCGATGGTGCCGAGCGATACGAACGGCGCGATTGCCGGAGCGATCTCCTTCACGAACGTGAAACGCGACACGATGGCTTTCTCGAACACCACCGAGCAGGGCGCGGAGTTCTCCGCTGTCATGCCGGAAGATTGGGACAAGGGAACCGTCCGCGCGAAGCTCCTTTGGACGGCGCACGACGCAACGAAGGCCGAGGCTGGCGAGATGGTCGCATGGAAGATCGGCGCGATCTCGACGCCGGACGAGGGAGCGATAACGACCGCGCCGACCAACTACGCCACTGTCACGGACAACCTCTCGCAGGTGAACGAGCTTCACCGCACAGGCGCGACCGGCCAGCTCTCGATGGACGGCTTGAAGGGTGACGGAAACCTGGTGCACTTCGTCGTGAAGCGCAACGTGTCCGCCGAAACCACAAACCCGATGGACACCGAAGCCCTGCTTCTCGGCGTCTGGATTCAGTACGGTCGCACGGCCGTCACGGAGGAATGGTCGTAATGGTGATATTCCCGTCCATACGCCGCAAGTACATGGTGAACCGCATCCCGAAGGGTGCGACGGTCGCCATGTCTGACTGCGTGGTGGCGCTTGCGTCGGATTCGGTTGTGTACACCGGCTCCGCGCGCACCGTCGTAGTGACGGTGGCATGGCAGGGCGCTACGCTCGCCGTGAACACGGACTACACGCTTTCGTGGTCGAACAACACGAACGTGGGGCCTGCCACCGTCACAGTGACTGGCATGGGCCAGTTCTCTGGTAGCGTCACAAAAACTTTCCATATTGTGCCAGGTACGGGTGGTACGTGGGGCGACATCGACCTTGCGAACGCCACGCTTCTCTCGACCACGAGCAGCGCTGGCTCCGGCAGCGACCATCCGTTTTGCCTGCGCGGAGGATATGTGTTCTCGGCCACGTCTGGCGGAAACGTCCACAGATATTCCTACACGCAGGGCGAATGGACATTCACAGACGACAACCTTTCGACTACATCAAATGGGTATGCAAGTGGTTTTTGCGTTTCCCGCGACGGATGCCATTCGTACATGTACATCGGGTACAGTGGGTATTACACGATCTACATGTACGACCATACGACGGCGTGGGACCTGTCGAACGCGACCGATCACTACTACAACCACGGAATCTGCACGCCGTACACCATACCGAGCAAGAGCGGATGGTCCGATCACGTACATGGCGTTGACATCAGCGAAGACGGCAGGACCATGATAACGCTCAAATCGAGCGGTTATCTCCATTCGCACAAGCTCAACACACCATTCGACGTTTCGTCCGCCAGGTCAGACGAGATGGTGCTAAAGGACCTTGACGTACTGGCTGGCGTAAACTATTTTCGCGGCATGCAGGTAGCACCGGACGGCAAGCGCATGGTGACAATATCGGGAGACGGCATCCTGCGCATGTGGAACATCGCAATACCATGGGACGTGTCCACCGTGACTGGTGTGGCGTCGAGTTTCGACACCGGCCTCGGTAGCCTTACATTCCAGGGCGTAGGCATTACAGACGATTGCACGCATCTCTTGCTCAAGACGAGCGGCTCGCCGACAATCAAGGTTTACCAGCTTGTGGCGTAAGGAGGCAGTATGACAATACAACCCATCAACCCGCTTGAATACATCACAGATCGCGACCCCATACCAGAAGAGGTGATGGACACGTCGTCCTGGTTCAAGACCGAGACGATGGAACTTGACGTTGGCGAGTACACGGGGCGTCCGCATGCCGCCGCTCTTTTCCATACGTCATTCATCATGCCGCTTCTTGCCGAGGGATGGTATATCGACGCGGTATTGGGTTGGGGGGAAAACGGAGATTGGATTAGTACCGCTAACGCCCATGCCATGCAGTCTGGAAATTCAAGCAGCAGGTCAGACGCGTCTAGCTCGTCGAAAAGCGAAGCGTCGAGTTCGGCCAGGACAACTTCGCAAGTCATACCTACGCAAAGCGAGGTGTATTCCGGCTACAAGAACGTCAATCAAGGTGACACGTCCGGTTCAAGCAAGGGGTCGAACAGCGGCACATCAAAGGCGAGCGGCTCGGGTTCTACAAGCGGAACCAGCTCAACTACCACGACGCAGGACGGCGGGCCGTGGTGGTACGCATACACGAAACTGCGGCTGAAACGCCGGAAGATGCAAAGCGAGCTCGTCCTAAAGGACATGATTTCGTCCTTTACCAAGGCGTACAACGAGGGACGGCAGATCAACGACGAGCGGTACGACGAGCTTGTTGCGCTCTACGCGCTCATGCTCCAGCGCACCGAAAACGAGGCGAATGCGTTTGGCGGACTCTCTACCGAGGACTTCAAGCCGCTTGCGGACGCGATAATCGCCGCTTGCAAGGATGCGATGGAGAAGTACGCCGCGTCCGCAGACAACATCCCGGAAGACTGGATGCAGAGCCGCATCGACGAGATCAACCGGAAGTTCGACGCGCTTCTTGCGCAGGCCAAGAACGACATGGTGAGCAAGGGAACCTACAATTCCACCGTCTGGCCGACAACGGCAAGCGGCATCGAGCGCGACCGCCAGAACGCGTTGAGCAACTTGAAGGACGACATGGTGACTTTGAAGGTTGACGTGTACGGCAAGATCGCCGCCATGAAAGCCGACATCGGCCACAAACTCCTTGACTGCGAAATCCGCATCATCGAGGCGCAGCAGAAGATGTTGCTTGGCCCTACGGAGATTCGCAACACCGTCTTCAAGTGGATGCTGGACTTCATGGAGCGTCGCGAAGACGATTACCCCGGTCTGGAACAGCTTGCCACGATTGCAAGTCAGCTTGGCTACGCGGAAGGAGGTGCGGCGGGCGCTGGCACCGTCGCGTAAAGCATGGGCATCGGCGTGTCATATACGGGCTACGACGGACGCCAGAAGCATTTTGAGGCGGCGGACGGTGCGGACGCGAAGCGTCTTCTGTCCGACATCATGCCGGACACTAAGCGTCACACGGGCGACGCGTTGCGCGAGGCAATGAGCCGCTTGCCCGGAATGCAGCCAAAGACCGGCGGCAAGATGGGTCCGAAGGTCATGACGGGCGGAAGCGTTGTGGAGGCGCGTGATGGAAGCCTGTGTCTGCGAGGCGAGGAAAACACGCCACTTGTCGAGGGCGTGAGGATGTTCTCGTCCGTTAACGGCCAGAAGGGTTTTCACTCCATAGAAGAGATCGACCCGAAGACCGGAGGCGCCGTGTGCGGTCCGATGTTCGGCACCGACAGCGTGGACGAGGACACCAACGAGACAACTGGCGGCGAGGCTGTGCGCATCCCGTTTGTGTCGCGCAACTACCTGGAGCACCAGAAGGTCGGGTCGCAGGTCACGGTGTATGAGTTTATTCGCGAAATGCTGTTCACCGCGAACGGCAGGTTCATCGGTTGCACCAAGGAACGTCGCCGCATCGTCGGCTCGTTCATTGCCGGCAGCGAAGGAGGCGAATCGAGCGGCGGCAAGTATTGCGTGAGGCCCGTGTTTGGCGGCGGCGGCCTTTCCGCGTTGCAGTTTGGCACGGAGAGCCAGCTTGACAGCGGTTCGCCGGCAAGCGTAGTGAACACAACCACATGTCCGAATGCTGGAGGGTCGTCGTAATGGCAGACGCTAAGACAGAAATTGTGGTTCACAACGGGAACATTGTTGTGATGAACGGAAACATCATCATGGGTCCGTGCGACCCCTCCGTCTATTATGTCCGCCTCATGGTGGGCAACGAGCTGATGGACGACTGGTGGTGGCGCGTGGGCCGCGAGAAACCGACGCGGTGGACTGGCCAGCCTGGTATAATGAATTCGTTTTACTATCCGTATTTCAGCGGGTTTGCGCCAAAGGACGTACGAGACGCGGAATCTGGCGGTCTAGGATGGAGCTATAGCGAGAAAAACACAGACGAGACACCGCTGGGCGTTGCACTGTCAGTTTCCACGGCAGGGTACGGATGGTACTTCCCGGATATCGCGCTTCACAGGGACTACATATTTTTGTGGAAATGGGTGGAGCCTGGCGTGTCATCCGCGCACAAGTTCAATACGCGCCCGGAGAACGGAAGCGGGTTCGAGGGCATGCTTTATCCCGGAGAGTATATTCTCGTGTTCACGCTGAATCAGCAATACCACCGGCACACCGAATATGTTGCGTCCGATACGATTCCGGGAACCAATCCACCGTCAAACAGCATCGTGACGGACAGTAATGTGATGGGCGGATGCTACGCACTCTACAAGTTCATCATATCAGAGGCTGGCAAGGACGAGGAAGGAGTCGGAGGGTCTCGATACAAGATAGACATACCAGGCTTCGGGAACTGGAGCCAGGAAAGCGGAGCGAAAGCGCAGGGAATCCCGCAGCGCGGAGGCGTATCTGACGATGTGGTCACAAATGATCTTGACCTTGATGGACTTCATCTTGAAGTCGTGAAGGTTAGCAAGGACAAGGACGGCAATACCGTCGAGGAGGTCGTATGGCAATCAGAGTAAAACACGAAGGAAACGTGACAAGCCGCATCACTGCGGCGACGGCTGGCGGACGCGGCAAGCGTGCGGCGGATGAAGGAAAGACGTGGATGCAGGTTGCCGCCCAGCAAGACATTTACGGCAGTAGGCAGTTGCAAGGCGCACACGCAAGCCCTACGGCACCCGGACATGCCACGGCACCGCTTACAAGCGCGCCGACTGGCTCCGCGCCCGGAATCCTTCACGCTCCGTCCAACGGCGTTGGCGGCGGCGGAGGTGGCGGAGGACGCGCACTGTCGGGAGGGAATGGCGGCGGCGATTCGTCCGACGAATGGAAGATCACGGGCCGCATGAAGTCTTTTCGCCCTGACGATGAAAGCGAATGGGACCCGTGGCACGGCTACTGGTATCGCAAGTGGCTTCCGGGCGAGAAGGAAGCGGAGGCGCAGCAGCGCGTAGGCGACGTGAAGAATTCCCAGCTTGCGGAGATTCTTGGCCTCAAGCATTCGTTCGAGAGGGACAGCGCGGAACAGCAGGCGCTTTTGAACCAGGAGGGCAAGGTCAACGACGCCAAGATGAAGACGCCGCCTGCGGGCAAAGTCCCCGCCTTGCAGACGCCTTTCCCGACTGCGCCCGGCGGACCTACGCCGCCGAACGCGCCTACGCCGCCCGTTGGAACCGGAAAGGTCACGATCACGCCTGCCGGCCAGAGTTCCGATCTGCAAAAGCAGATTGCCACCGTCCTTACCTCGGTGAGCAAGCCCGGTTCCTCGCCCGAGCCCGAGGCAAAGCCGACGGCGGAACAGCCCGACGGCGGACAAGACCAGCTCGCCAACCTTGCGGACGCGATCGCGCAGCAGAGCGGCGGACAGGCGCCGAAAGGCCCGGACGACATCATGAGCATCTACGCAAACGGCGGCTCGGTGTTCGGCGAGAGGCCGAAGGAGGGCGAAAACGCCAGTCCCGCGTGGAGTCCGTTCGCGCTGCCGAACATGGACGCGGCCGCCGGCGGGAGCGACGCGTTTGCGGCAAACGAATATTCAAACTATCTCGGCGGCATGTTCGGGATGTTTTTCAACAACAGGAGGTGAAGTATGGCTGGAGAAAAGACAGACACCGGGAAGGTGCGCACGAACGAAGAGCTGCGCGCCGGAATCGACGAGGGCGTATCTGACGTGCGCAACTCATGGGCGGACGCGCTCCAGAGCCAGCAGCGCGAACGCAACGCGCAGAACGGGGTTTCGACCTACGGCCAGATGAAGGAGCTTGTCGGGCGACAGGAGCTTGCCGAACTCCAGAACGGGCAGAGGGCGCAAGACGCAATCGCGTCCGCTCTCGCCATCGCTATGGCGCCCGAGAACAAGGGCCGGCTTCCAAGCGTGGTGACGGACTACCTCAACCGCCAATTCGGATTCGACGGAAAGACAATGGGCATCATGGACGGCGGAATCGACCCTGAGACGGGGGATTTCGGTTTCGTGTTCGGCGAGCGCGACAACGCGGGGAACACGCAGTTGCGCAAGCAGATGATTCCGTCGCAGATTCAGCTTGGCCTCATGGAGGGCTACCCGTCGCTGTTCAGCGAGGACCAGGTAAGTGCGCACCGCCAGAAGATTCTTGATTCCGGCAAGTTCTCGTCCGCCGAGCTTGACGCCTATTCCAACGTGGCGCGTCTCACGCGCGACCGGCTTGCGTCCCGCATCGCCGCCTTGACTCCCAAGGACACGAAGATGGAGATCGAGCAGTTGCGCGAACGCGGACGGAACGAACGGGCCGCGCTTGCGGAGGACGGACGCAACAGCCGCGAGGCGATGAAGGAAGAGGGGCGCAACCGCAGGGCGGAGCTTGCCGCCGGCGGCAAGAGCGGCGACCCGCAGAAGTCCGTAAAGGCCATGAAGGACATGCTGGAACTCGCCCGCACGTCCGGCATGTCCGCCGACGATCTCGCCGCGCTTGAATCGTGGACGCAGACGCGCATCAAGGGGCTTTCCACGGAGTCGGGCGGCGGAACGTCCGGCGGTGGTGGAGCGCCAAAGAAAGTTTCGTACAATGATCTCAAGCCCGGACAGACGTTCGCGGCGATGGGGAAGGACGGAAAGCGTCACACTTTCCGCAAGACCGAAAACGGACATGAGCGAATCGACTAAAAGGAGATAGAGACAATGGCAAGTTCTTTGTGGGGCCCTGGGCTGACAGAGGATGAGAACGAGACGGGGAAGCTTGCGGCCAAGGCGATGACGGCTGCGGCGGCCACCGATGCGCTCGACCATCCCGAACTTTCGACGGCGAGCGAGGAAGGCAAGCCGAAAGACACAGGCGCGGACGAGATAGCCGACCTTGACGCAGGCGTGAAGCTGACGGACGGCGGCGAAGTTCCCGTGATCGACGATATCCCGGAGGTGGAGATACCGGAAGACGCCGAAGAAGAGAAGATGGGCGTAGGCGAACACGCCAAGAAGACCATCGAATCGGAACTTGGCAAGAAGCCGTCCGAACTGTTCCAATGGTCGCCCGGAGCGAAGAAGCTCATGTCCGCGCTCGGCATCGACGAGGACACGGCATCCGCCGTCCTTGAGCATACGACCGACCCCGCGCGGCAGATTCAGCAGATACAGGCGTTCGGCGAGGAAAAGAACCTTGAACGCCTGCGCACGGGCGATTTCGACGACAAGGACATGGACGAGATCGCGCAGAACGCGGGACTTCGCGGCGACCTTGAGGAAATCAACCGCATCACATCTTCGAGCATGGACCCGATCAACGAGAAGCGCAAGTTTCTCGCCATGACCGCCGAAGACGAGCTGACGAAGCGGACGAAGATAAAGCAGGAGGCGGCGGCAGACCTGGAGCGCAAGCCGCAGACCACTTGGGGGAAGATCGCAAGCGGAACGCTTGAGAACTCCGGCTACGTGGCGGCGTTCATGTACGGCTCTTCGATCGCGGGCGGGCTCGGCATCGGCATGACGGCTGCGGAGGGCTCGGGCGCTCTCGCGAAGATAGGCGTCGGCGCGGTGAACACCATGATAGGCTCGGCTCCGGCGTCCGCCGTCGGCGCGGGTGCGCGGTATCAGCGATTGAGCAAGAAGGACTACCAGCTCGACGCGGAAGGACAGTTGCAGGCCATCGACAACAACTACGGCGAACTGCGCTCGATGGTGCAGGGCGGCGTCGGCGGTTTCGTTGAGAACACGGTCGTTGAAGGTCTGACGGACACGGCGATAGAACTTGGCTGTCTCGGCCTCTCCAAGATTCCGGGAGCGCAGGCGTTCATCGTGAAGCCGTTGCAGCGTATCGGCAACGCGGCGGTGCGGAAGCTCATGGGCAACAAGGCCGGACGAGCCATGTTGCAGATCGGCAAGGCGTACAACGGCATATCGCAGTTCACGCACTTCCATTCGCAGCCGGTCGAAATGCTGGAAGAGGACTTGCAGCCGATATTCGACGAGGTGTTTGGCCTCGACAAGAAGCGCGGCGAGTACAAGGGATTCGGCGCGGAGGCGAAGGACTACTGGAACAAGACGCTTACGCTCGCGAACCAGGCGGATATTTTCTACGGACTTGTCGGCACATGCCTGTTGCAGGCTGGCGTCGGCGGCGCCGGCGCGAAGTGGGCGCGGAGCAACCAGGGCGGAACCACGGCCAAGGAAGCGATGTCCGTTCTGACGGACTACGCCAACGTGCCGAAGGAGAAGCTTGCGACGCTATCCGATGAAGAGAAGATCGCGCTTTGCGACCTCTACCGCACGATGAGCGCGAACCCCGACAAGATGGTTGAATTCGCGGAGCAGATCGGCGCGAAGTCCGGCGCGATCATGGAAGACGTGGTGAACCGCGCGGGCGCAAGGATGAACCGCAAGATGGAAGCGGCGGGGATGAGTCCGTCCACATTCAACATCCCGATGAAGGAGGTTGACGGAAAGCTCGTCCCGGACTTCCAGTTCACGGTAGGCACGGACATGACGACCGGAAAGACCGTGCAGGGGCGCATGGTGACGGACGCGGAGTCCGGCGTCATCATCAGAGACAACGGAAGCGGCGTAGGCACGGAACGAGCATTTACGGTGATCGACCCCAACACCAAGCAGGAAGTCGATGTTCCGAACCTCATGCTGGCGCGGAAGACGGCCTCGCTGTTCAAGAACACGGCGGCGATGACGCAGGCGGAGCGCGCGGCCAAGACGGAATACATCCACAACGTGTGGCAGCAGAAGTACGGCAACACGAACGTTGAGCTTTACGACACCGTGGACGAGGCCATAGCCGCGTCCGCGAAGCACGGCGTTGACGTGACGGCGCAGGCGGGATTCACGCCCGACCGTCCAGCGTGGCACCTGAAAGACGGCACGGTGGTTTTCGTCCGCGACAACATCAATTCGCCCTACGAGGTGGACACGCTCTTCCAGCATGAGATCATCGGCCACAACGAAGAGGCCATGCAGGACGAGTTCATGGCGAACCTGGATTCCAAGGAAATCCGCAAGGCGCAAGAGACGCTCGGGCTGACGGACGAGCAGATGGCCGACCCCGTTGTGCAGCGGGAGGTGTTCGCGAACGTGATACAGTCTCGGCGGCACAATCCGTCCATCATGCAGAGGCTAAAGCACTTCATCAACGAGAAGCGCAGGGCGGCGGGCGACAAGACGGGAATATCCGACGCCGACCTTGAGGTTCTCGCCCAGAAGTGGGAACAGGCCGCGATGGGCGACGCCGGCAACATGAAGATCGGCGATTCGCTGGAGCGTGGCGGCATGGAGTTCCGCGACGCGGACGGCAAGGTTGTCGGCATCGAGGACGCCGACATCGAACTGCTTGACGAAGAACAACAGGAGGTAAACGATGAGACAGGGACTGGAACCGATGAAGCACCAGCGCAACCCGAACAGGGAACGCAGCGACCGGCAGAACCGGAAGTTGCGGGAACAGAAGAAGGCGGAGCGCAGGGCGAAGAAGCGGGCGAGGTGGTGAAGAAGCCCGTGCCGGAGCGCACCGTGATCGAGAAGATGACGGAGGAAGCCCCGGTTCAGGAGCTGGACACCGCAGAAGTGTTCAACGACGATTCGCGCATCCCCAACTTCAAGGAGGGCGCGAACCCCGAGACAGGCGAGGTCGAACCGCTCCAGGGCGAGCCCTACGACCTCGTTTCAAACCCGATAGTCGTCATGGAGTTCAAGGACGGCAAGAAGGTCGTGGTCACGGGGCGGCACCGTCTCGCGCTCTACAAGAGGGCTGGGCGGGAGAAGATCGCCGCGCGCGTCATCCGCGAAGAGGACGGCTGGACCGTCAAGGACGCGAAGATGATAGACGCGATAGGCAACATCATCGACGAGAAAGGAAGCGTGAAGGATTATGTCAAATACTACGAAGACGCAAGACCGTCAAGGGAAGCGGCGGAAGCCGGCGGATTCCTCGCACGGCCAAAGGGAAAACTCGCATTCGGAATTTACGAAGGCGCTACGGAGGATACTCGGTCGGCCATTGACTTCGAAGGAAGCGGCGCCGATGGAATGATCTCCGTCGAACAGGCGGGAATCATCGCGGAGGCCGCGCCGAGGAACGGACACCCCCGCAACGCGGCGTTGCAGCGCATCTTGGTGAAAAAGGCTCTGGACGGACTGCGCGGCAAGAAGCTCGGCATTCTCGCCCGTTCGCTGGCCGAAGATGTCAAGAAACAGAAGGAACCTGCATCCGCCGGCGGCGAAATGCAGCTTGACCTGTTTTCCTCGCCCGAAGACCAGGCGCTTCTTGCGATGGAGGACAAGAGGGCGGACTACCGTATAAAGAGGGCGCAGGTGTATGGACGCATCGCGGAGGATTTGCGCATAGCGATGTCCAAGGGTGGTAGGCTAGACATAAATGACGAATACGCCCGTGAGTTGGGTATCACCGATCCGAAGGACAAAAAGCAGCTTGCGGCGGCGCGTGACAAGGCGGTTGAGCGCGAGAACTATTGGGAGAATGCCGTCCGGCTGGACGATGCGGACAAGGCGGCGATGGACGCGGAGATCGGCGCGTCCTCCAAGAAGGCCGAAGAGAAGACCACGGCGATTGCCGACCGCCTAAAGGCCATCAGAGAGGGCAAGCCGAAGCCTACGCCTAAAACGCCGAAAAACGCCACTGTGAGCGCTCCGGCGGAAAAGCCTACAACGACACCCCCGAAAGCCACGGAAACGGCACAGGGCGGGGAATCTGCGGAATCCGCCACTTCTACGAGCAATCCTAGACAGAAACAGGTGGATGCAATCTCTTCCGTGTTGGGAATCCCGATAAAAGTCATCGGCAAGGATGGCAAGGTAGAGGCGGATTCAACGGCTGCGGCAGAAGCGGCAATATCCGGCAAGAAGCCCAAAACTGAAACGCGTACCACGAAAAAGACGGTCGTGTTGAAGGACGCGAAACGTGCGGAGAAGGCAAAGGGGCAGGCTGACGATCTCATGAGCCTGTTCGCAACGCCAGAACTTGACGCGCGGCAGAAGCAGACGGCGCTTTCGGGCAAGACCTCACGCAACCAGAATCCGTCCGGGAACGAGTTTGCCAAGAAGTGGGGCATCTTCCGTCCGAACACGCGGAATGTGGACATCGGCGCTGGGGCGTTCGACAAGGCTACGGAGTTTCTTGCCGAGCAGGGCGTTGAGAACATACCGTTCGACCCCGTGAACCGCGATTCAGAGACGAACCGCCGAGCGGTCGAAAGCGTCCGGGCGAAGCCGGCGGACACCGCCACCGTCCACAACGTGCTGAACGTGATCGACAACGACGCCGTTATGGAGGGCATCGTAAACCAGGCGGCGAGGGCGATCAAGCCGAAAGGGACGGCGATATTCACCATCTACGAGGGCGACAAGTCCGGCAACGGCAGGGCGACGCGTGACGGCTACCAGCGCAACGCGCGGGCGGCATCCTACGTTCCGTCGCTCAAAAAGTATTTCGGGCAGGTGGAAACGCACGGGAATGTCATACTTGCCCGTCAGCCGAAGGACGTTGGCCCTGCGTTCTGGGCGTTCGATTCCACCTTTGACGTGGGGGCTTACTTCGCCTCGCCGCAATTCGACCCCGAGAAGTTCCAGCAGCGCGTGGGCGCGATGGCGAAACTCGTCACGACGCTCAACGAAGAGGGCTACAATGATTTCAAGTCACTCGCGGCCTACCTTGGCGAGAACTTCCCGCAAGAGAAGTTCAACGCGGCAAAGCCTTATCTGCGCGGCGTCTGGAACGCCTTGGCCGAGCAGATGAACCTTGAAGAAGTTTCAAAGAAGGATGCGGATGCTATTTACTCCGACATCGAAAAGTCGTATAATACACCCACAAGCGAGGAAACCGACAATGAAAGCGGATTGGAACAGCCTGGGCGGACTGATGACGGACAGCATCCGGCATCTGATGGAAAATCGCCCGAAGGAGGCCGTAGCACTGCTCAAGGCGAAGGAACTGGCGAAAACAGTTCTGAAGCGGGCGAAGACGGCCATGGAACAGCTGTACATGACGGCGGAGACGGAAGCCGACAGGGACACCCTGTGGAGCGACCTGAAGTACCAGTCGGGGCTTTACCCGCCGGAGGAACCGAAAACGTCGGAAACGGCGCATCGGGAAGCTCAACAGTGGCTTCAAATGATGGGCGGGACGCCCAAGCTGGTGGACGCGGCGCTCAAGGAAGCGAATCTGGGGTACAACTGGGAGCCGGACTTCCCGCAGACGTGGGAACAGGAGGAAGCGGAACAGTAGCCGCGCCCGTCCGCGAAGCGCTCCAGAAGGAAGCGCCGAACGCGGTCAAGAACGAGAACTACATCATCACGGACGCCGACGAACGCGCGATCGAGAACGGCGCCGTCCGCGACAAGGTACGCCAGAACGTTGACGCAATCCGCATCGTCCGCAAGCTGGCCGAGGACGGCCGAGACGCAACGCCGGAAGAGAAGTCGAAGCTTGCCCGGTATGTCGGCTGGGGCGGCCTCAAGCCGATATTCAACAACGCCTACCGCAACGCCTACGAGCGCGAGCAGTCCGAAGGGACGTTGCCGCCGCAGACGTGGGCGGCAATCCGCAAGACGCCGCTCGGCGAAGAGGGCTACGACCTCTACAAGCAACTGCGCGAACTTCTCTCCAACGACGAAATGCAGTCTGCGGAGCAGTCCACCCTAAACGCGTTCTTCACGCCGATACGCCTCTGCCGCGCAATCCACAGGGCTCTTGCCGCCGCAGGGCTGAAAGGCGGGCGGTTCCTGGAAACGTCCGCCGGCATCGGCAACCTCATCGGCACGGGCGAATACACGAACCCGCGCTGGACGGCGGTTGAGATCGACAAGGTTTCCGGCCAGATACTGAAAGCGCTCTACCCCAAGGCGCATGTGCAGATTTCCGGCTTCGAGGACGTGCTCATCCCCGACAACTTCATGGATGCCGTCGTGTCGAACGTGCCTTTCGGGACTTCCTACCCGTTCGACCCGAACTACAAGAAGTACGGTTTCGTGATTCACGACTTCTTCTTTGCCAAGGCCATCGACAAGCTGCACCCCGGCGGCGTGGCGGCGCTCATCACCGACCCCGGAACGCTCGACAAGAAGGACAAGAAGCTCATCCGCTACCTGTCCGAGAACGGCGGCAAGATCGTAGGCGCGGTGCGTCTGCCAAACGGCTTCTTCACCAAGAACGCCGGCACGGACGTTGCAACCGACGTGGTGTTCATCCAGAAGGTTGACGGCAAGGCCGACAACAGCGCGTTCATGCGCACGGAAGAGGTGAGGGGTTGCCCCGTGTCCGGGTGGTTCCTCGACCATCCCGAACTGTGCCTTGGAGAAATGCAGGTCGGTACGAGCCAGTACGGGCCGAAGATGCAGTACAGGGCGAAGCGCGTTTCCGACGCGGACATGGAAGCGGCCATATCCAAGGCGGCGGAGGGGCTTGAATTCAAGACCGTGGGCGAACTCGAACAGCCTGCGCCGACGGTGCTTCCGGGCTTCCACAACGGATTGCAGAACGGCAACGTCGGCGTTGTGTACCACGAAGGCAAGCACCGCATCGTCCGCCAGATCAACGGCGAGTTGCAGGAAGTTCCGGCAACGGAGATTCCCGCGCTGACGAAGCCGCTCCTAAAGAGGCTCGTCACGCCGGACAAGATCGTACAGGGCATCGAAAACCTGCGCAACGCGTTCCGTGCGCTTGTGGACGGCCAGCTTGCCGACTGCTCGGACGAGGAACTCAAGAAGCTACAGGACGACCTGAACCGCGAGTATTCCACCTTCACGTCGAGGTACGGCGCTCTCCACACGCCGCTCATGGAGAAGTTCATCGGCCTGGACTACGCCGCCGCTCCGCTCCTTCTCGGCATGGAGATCGACGAGAAGATCAACGACGGCGTGGACGCCAAGGGCAAGCCGCGCATACGGCACGTCTATTCCAAGGCAGACATCTTCACCAAGCGGACGATCTTCGCCAAGCCTAGAGCGACCAAGGCCGACAGCGTTCTTGACGGACTGCGAATCTCCCTCAACGAGACCGGCACCGTCAACACGGCGCGAATCGCGGAGCTGACCGGCAAGCCGGAAGAGGACGTGCGCAAGGAACTCATCGAGTCCGGGCGCGTTTTCGTGAACCCCGAGACGAGCGGCGTAGAGACGCGCGACGAATACCTTTCCGGCTCCGTACGCAGGAAGCTCAAGGCGGCAAAGGCCGCTGCGGAGATCGACTCGTCCTTCAAGGTGAACGTGGAAGCGCTGGAGAAGGTGCAGCCGGAGGACGTTGCGGCGACCGACATTTCCTACCAGCTCGGCCAGAACTGGATTCCGATAGACACCTACGAGCAGTTTTTCCGCGAAGTGGTGTTCCAGGGGACATCGCCGCGCCTGCGCGTCTCGTTCGACACGCGGCGCCACCTGTGGGAAATCGACTCCAGGCACCAGGGCACGACGGAGTACGACGAGGAATCCGGACTTGCGATCGAGGATTTGCTTGAGCGCACGATGAACGGGAAATCCGTTGTCGTGAAGACCTTCGGGCCGGACGGCGAGGCTATCGTAGATCAGGCCGCCACGACCGCAACGAAGATCGTGCAGGAGAAGATCGCCCGTTCCTTCCAGTCGTGGATGACGGACGACATCGACCGCGCAAACCGCATCGAGCGCATCTACAACGACACGATGAACGACAACGTGATGCGCGACTTCGACGTGGACATACTGGAGTTCTACGGGCTGTCGAAGGAATGGGCCGACCGCGTGGGCACGAAGGGCCGCGAATACCAGAAGCGGTGCATCGCTCGCGGCACGTTCGGCGGCAACCTGCTGATCGCGCATTGCGTGGGCGCCGGCAAGACCTTTGAAATGGCGTCCATCTGCATGCAGCTCCGCCGTCTGGGGATTGCCCGCAAGCCGCTCTTCGCGGTCCCAAACCACATGCTTGCGCAGTGGAACCGCGAATTCCACGAAGCCTATCCGGGCGCGAAGGTGCTTGTGGCCACCAAGAAGGACTTGGAGAAGAGCAACCGCAGGGCGTTCCTCGCCCGCGCAGCGAATGGCGATTGGGATTGCATCATCGTGGCCCATTCGTCCTTCTCCCGCATCGCCATGTCGCCCGAACACCAGGCCGAGTACATCGAGGCGGAGATTGCCGACCTCCAAGACCTGCTCCACCAGGTGCAGAGCCAGAAGGAGCAGAACAAGATCAAGAAGCAGATTCAGTCCCGCAAGGACAAGCTGCGCGCGCTTCTCGACCCTTCGCACAAGGACGACAGCATCAAGTTCGAGGAATTGGGCTGCGACTACCTCTTCATCGACGAGGCGCACAACTTCAAGGGGCTTGACATCCACACGCACATGTCGAACGTTCCGGGCGTGACCGGCTCCGTGTCGCAGAGGGCGCAGGACCTTGAAATGAAGTGCCGCTACATCGCGAAGATGCACGGCGGCGACAAGGGCGTAGTGTTCGCCACGGGCACGCCGATATCCAACTCCGTGAGCGAAATGTACGTCATGATGCGCTATCTCGCCCCGTCCAAGATGGATGAAATGGGCGTGCGCGGATTCGACGATTGGGCGCGCCAGTTCGGACAGGTGGTGAACGAGTGGAGCCCGAATCCGTCCGGCGTCGGCTTCCGCGAAAAGGCGCGGTTCTCGCAGTTTGAGAACGTGCCGGAAATGAAAAAGTTTTTCCGCTCGTTCGCAGACATCGTTCTGGACTCGGAGTTGCAGATCAAGCGTCCGAAGATGATTGGCGGCAAGCCGATACAGCACATCATCAAGCCGTCTGCCGCGCAGGTGGCATACGTCCAGGCGCTGAACCGGCGCATGGAGCTGATGCAGACATCGAAGGTTGACCCGCGCGTAGATAACATGCTGAAAGTCACGACCGAAGGGCGGCTTCTCGCCATCGACCCCATGCTCATCGGCGTGAAGGATGACAGCCACACACGGGCGAACACCTGTGCAGACGAGGTGAAGCGCATCTACGACCAGTCCACGGGCAAGACCGTGACGGGGCGGAATGGCCAGCAGATGCAGATCAACGGAACGCAGCTCATCTTCTGTGATTCTGGCGTGCCGAAGAAAAAGCAGTTCAAGCAGCTCGTCAGGACGGCGGACGGCAACTATGAGATCGCAAGCGGCAAGGTCATACTCCGCGTTTACAAGCCAGACGCGGACGGCAACCGCTTCTACGAGATTCTACGCGGCGATACCGGCGAGCGGATTTGGGTCCCGCACGGCTCAAAGGGCGTGACAGACCATTCGGCGGACGGCGTGGAGGATTTGGCGTCGGTTTACACTGCGCTTGAAAACATGCAGAACGCCCTTGCTGGTTTGAAAAATCCAGAAACGGCGCAGGCCCGTTCAATAGCGCGTGACATGAAGAGCTGGAGAATGGCCCCGAAGCCGAAGGGAATGCCCGTTGACATCAACGCATGGATAGACGAGAACGCCGGCCGCATAGGGTACGACCCGCGTCTTACGAATCCGTATGCCATGCGGCAGGCGGAACTTGACGAGACGGAGGAAGCGGAGGCGGATGACGATCGCGACATGTCCGAAGAGGCGAACGGCGACGCTGAGGTTGACGACATGCTGCGCGGCAAGTTCAACATGTACGCCGAGCTGCGGAACCAGCTCATACGGCGCGGAATCCCCAAGGAAGAGATAGCCTTTATCCACGACGCCGAGACGATGAGCCAGAAACAGGCGCTCTTCGACCGGGTGAAGCGCGGCGAAATCCGCATCCTCATCGGCAACACGGCGAAGATGGGCGAGGGAACGAACGTCCAAGACCTGCTCGTTGCGATACACCACCTCGACATTCCGTGGAAGCCCGCGTGGATGACGCAGCGTGACGGACGCGGAATCCGCTCCGGCAACCTCAACGACGAGATCGGCATCCACACCTACATCACCGAGGGAACCTTTGACGTGTATTCGTGGGACACGGTGGGCCGCAAGGCAAAGTTCATCGAGAACGCCATGAACAGCCGCATGGACCAGCGCGTAATCGAGGACGTGGACACCACCGTAATGTCCCTGGAAGAGGGCAAGGCGGCGGCGGCCGGCGACCCTCGCATACTGGAGCGCGTCAAGCTCATCAAGGCCATAGAGAAAGCGCAGATGGAGTTTGAGACGCAGGTAAAGGCGTCCGACCGCGCGGCGATGCGCGTGCGCGTGGCCGAAAGAGACCTCATGGAAGCGAGCAAGCGCGTCTCGTCCGAGCGGGAGGCCATCGAGAAGTACACCAAGGCGAAGGGCGACAAGCCTTTCACATGGACGACCATCGAGGAAAACCCGCGCGAGCTCACCGAGAACGAAGCGATCACGCACTACATCCAGGAGCGGCTTGGATTCTTCGCGGCGAAGGGTTCCGACGCTGGAATGGTCGGCCAGCTCTTCGGGTTCGACGTGCGCTACGAGCGCGGCACCGGCACGGACCGCAGCGCGTACATGACGATAAAGGAACTCGGCATCAAGTTCCCCGTCACCGTGTTCCAGGGCGTAGGCGCGGCGTTTCCGCCGTCAGACCTCTCCAAGTTCAAGTCAGAGATCACGCGCGCCACCGGAGCAAAGGCGCTGGAGTTCCTCGACAGGTACGTTGACGACTTCCAGAAGCGGCTTGCCATCGCGCAGAAGGCCGCAGAGAACGCGGCGGGATTCGACCGAGAGACGGCGAGCAGGGGCATCGGGGAAATGAACGTCAACCTTGCGCGGCTGAACGACGCGCTTGGCATCAACGATACGAACGTCCGCAAAATGGCCGATGCGTTCCTCAAGGTGCAGGGATTGCCGCCGATCACGCCGGAGAAGAACGAGGGCGGGGCCGTGGCGGTCCCCGAACAGGAGGCCGCCATGTCCAGCTACGTCATGGACAACCTTTCCGACATCGCGGACGAGGCGGGCGTCTCGCTGAACGTTTACGACGTTTCCGTTGACATGTCGGAAGAGGACAGCATGAAGGTGTCCATCACGACGGACGAGGAAAGCGACAACGACGCCGCCAAGGTCCTCGGCATCATCGAGGACAGGATACTCGAATACGCCGACGCCGCCACGATCTCGGGAATGACGGTGGACTGGCTCGCTTCCGACCAGAAGAAGCGGGTGAACCTTCTCATCCAGAAGCTGCCCGGAATCACGGACATGCTGAAAGCCATGACTTCCATAAACGTGGAGGCCAAGGAAACCACGAACGCGATCGAGGACAACTCCGGCGCGGAATTCGCAACCCCGGAACTCGACCCGACGGCAAAGCGGCTCGGCATCACAAAGCGCGACCTCGAACAGCAGGCGCGCCACCTCGGGCGTGTGCCGTGGCGTCCTCGCAAGAAGACGTGGGCGGAGGTGTATCAGCGTTCGGAAGCGGCGCTCAACCAGACGGACTTCATCGAGGAACTTGTGGAGGACGCGGCGAAGTACGCCCGTCCGCTGTCTGCGGAACACACGATTGCCGTAGGCCAGCACCTTCTGATGCTCGGCAAGCAGTACGAAGAGATACGCACCCTGCGTCTCGACGCGGAGTATTCGCTTGTGGAAGCGCAGCGGGAGGGGGCGAGCACGGACGATCTCGCCGCAATCGAAGAGCAGATAAAGGAGGTCAAGAAGGCGGAAGCCGCGATCTCCAAGCGGTATGCTACGGCATACAGGGCGATGCGCATGAGCAAGGCGGAGCAGGGCCGTGGCCTCGCCGCGAACAAGGCGCAGTTCTCGGAGGAATTCGACTTCCTCGGCATGAAGGAAGCCCGCCAGTCCGCTCTTGGGCGCGATCTGACGCCGGAGGAACTACGCCAGCTTCACGACATCTGCGACCGCGCGAGAGACCTTGACGAAAGCGCACGCTCCGAACTGTGGGCCGCCGTAAACGCGCAGGCGGAACGGACGATCAAGGACCTGTTCATGAAGGATTCCGTCAAGCGGTCGGGCGAATCGCGGCGGAAGAAGCTCGTTGACTACCGCAAGAAGTATCTCGACGCGATGGCGCATCTGAAAGTCTATCGTGACACGGTGGGCGGCTCGCTCATCGGAATCACCGGCGACGAGTACGGCACCTGGAACAAGCCGCTGTTCGACATACTCCTTTGGCACCGCTTCCAGAATCCCGACATAACGGCGGCGCAAGCCCTTCAAGCCGTCACGGAGGACGTGAACACCTACATCGCGGCGGACGATACGACCGTGGCGCGGATTCTCACGGGATTCGAGCGCAGCTGGGACATCAACCGCCACGACGAGGTGCTAAAGGGCGGGCGCGACCTGCGTTCGCAGATTCTTACGCAGTTGCAGATCGACAGCCTGCTCAACAAGCGGATGCCCGGAAAGACGGGGCCGATTCCCGGCGAACCTTCGCAGGAGCTTCGCGACATCCGCCACACGCGCGATGTCCTCAAGAACGAGCTGGAGGAAGAGACTAACGACCCGCGCAAGCTCCAGGGCCGCATGAAGCGGTGGATGAAGTGGTACGACAACCGCATCAACGACCTGCGGCGCGAGATCGCCGCCGGCGAACGCCTGCCGCAGACGCGGCGCACGCTCCAGTGGACGGAGGAAATGAAGCAGAAGCGCGCCGAGTACGAGGAACTTGTGGCCGAGCGCGACCGCGTATGCGGCAAGAGCGGACTTTCCGAGGAAGAGCGGATAAAGCGGTACGAGGCCACCCTTGAACGGACGCTTCGCCGCGCGGTGGACCGTCTGCAAGCGGCGCGGAACGACGATTTCCGCAAGGCGGAACGCGCCACGCCCGTGACGAGCGAGTACATCGAGGCGTTGAAACAGGCGATTGCCGACACGAACGCGGAATGGCGCCAGGAGAAGCGCGACCGTCTCATGTTCGGGCGCACGCAGGCCGAGATCAACCGTCTCAACGAGAACCGCATGAAGACGCGCGAGCGGCGCATAGCCTACTGGCAGGCGCTGACGGCACCGACCGCCGACCGCTCCGTTGTGAAGAAGCCGCAGATTCCCATGTCCGCCGAACAGCAGGCGCGGTACGACGAACTCGGCCAGCAGATGAAGAAGCTTCGCCGTCAGGTCATGGACATGCGGGCGCACGACGAACTCATGAAGAAGCCGTGGGCAATCCGGAACGGAATAGAATACTTCCGCTTCGTGAACGGCCTTACGCGCGGGTTCCTCGCCACCGCCGACCATTCTGCGGTCCTGCGGCAGATGGCGCAACTGTCCATCGGGCATCCCGTCCTTGCCGCGCGCGTGTTCAAGAACACCATCGGGACGGCGTTCTCGGACGAAAAGGCGCTTGCGATAAACGCCGAACTCATGTCCGACCCGAGAATCAAGGAGGCCGTGGACAAGGGCTGGCTGAACTGGCGGAACATCGAGGCGGAGGGGAACTCCGGCGACGTGGAAATGTTCTCGTCCATCCATTCGGCTGCGATCACCGTAGGACGCAACGCGGACGGTACGGAAAAGCGGTTTGCGCTGGACGACATAAAGGGTGTCGGCTCAATCCTTCGCGGCTCCGAGCGCATCTACGCCACCTACATCAACGCGCTGTCGGCGGAGATATACCTTGCGCTCACGAACGCGGACGGCTTCACGGCTCGCCTCATGTTCGGCCAGAACGGTCTTACGGACTACACCAAGAAGGAGATCGCGGCCAGAATCAACATGGCGAACGGCTCCGCGCAGCTGGATGACGGCAAGAAGAAGCAGCTGATGAACTCGCTCACCGGAATCTTCTGGGCGCCGAAACTCGCCCTGTCCAGGTTGCAGCTCGCAACCGGATGGGACATGATACATCCTCTGCTCGACGGCTCTGTGGACATAAAGACGCGCCTGCGGACGGCAGGGTTCAACGCCATGGAACACGCGCGGGCGAAACTTGCGATGGTCGCGCTCGGCACGCTCATGCTCATGCTGGCCGGCGACGATGACGACAAGGAGAAGATGCGCCGCGCGTCTTGGTTCAACAAGTTCTTGCAGGTGATAAAGCCGCGCGTCGGCAACACCACGCTTGACTTCTCCGGCGGCGAGGTCGGTTGGTATCAGCTCATGGCGAAGTGGGCAACGCTCCAGAAGGAAACCGGCACGGGCAAGACGCAGTATCTGGCGGCCAAGGCCGGACACAAGCAGTCCTTCGGCGCCGACATCATGAACGAGACGTTCCGTTTCGCGCAGGGCAAGTTCAATCCGCTGCTCTCCAACGCGATTGCGCTGTGGACGGGCAAGGATTACGTCGGCCAGCCGTTCGGCATAGGCGAAATGGCGATCAACACGTTCGTGCCGCTCGGCGCGGCTGACACGGCCAAGGCGTTCGCGGAGAATGGGCTTGGGCGCGGTCTGCTCCTGGCTCCGTTCATCACGTTCGGCGCGGGCGGCAACACCTACCCGCTGAAACGGTACGAGATCGCGGCCAACCAGTTCACGGAGGCGGCAAAGGCATACGACACCGTGCGGGACGATCGCGAACTTGACGCGGACGAAAAGACAAAGTACATCGAGGAACTTGAACAGGACTTCCCGGAGCTGGCGCAGCGCGGCCGCATCGAAGGGAAGATTCAGACGGTCAAGTATTTCGAGTCGCAGATCAGGAAGTTGCAGAAGGCCGGCGCGTCCGTTCCTCCGTCTCTCTCGGACGGCTTGGAACGTGCGAAAACCGAAGCTCTGGACCTCATCCGCGAGGCTCGCAAGCCTGTCGATAAAGGTAGATAAACTGACTGCCTTTCCGCAAGATTGCCGCATAGAATATGGCTCGGTTCTGTCATATTTCTATGCGGTTTTGACATACTGTTATTAAACTACCCCTGTCTGACTGCCTGTTATATGTCAAATAAACAGGCTAAAACCGCACAAATAGTATCACATATAGCCGATATTGATTCTGTAATTGTTATTTGGTATAATACCATGCAACAGCAATTTTCGTGTTGAAGTGAGAAAAGCCTTATGATATAATGCTCTGCGCTTACACAAGGTAGGTTGCGAGACTATGACAATTTTTCGTTGTCGCATTGTTTTCGCATAACAGATTGTAAAGGACAGAGCAATGAGTTATCTACAGAAGAAGGAAGTCGAGGCGACAATCAAGCGCCGCGAGCATACCGTCAAGGGCAAGGTGTACGTCACCTTTGAGGCGTATTTCGGCACAGACCCTTTCAGCAAGAAGCCTGTGCGGATGTCGCGCGGGACGGAAGAGGAACTGAAAAAGGCGATCAAGGATTTCTTCCTTCGCCACCAGTCCGGCGGCGATGCGGCCGTGCGCCTGACTGCGGTTCAAGCCCTGGATGCGAAAAACGCCCTTGACGAGCTTACGGCGGCGGGAGAGGACATTTCCCTTACCGAAGCCGTCCGCGCGTATCTGGGCGGTTCTGTGCGCATATCCGGCAACGCCAGCGGGATAACGATAGGCGACGCGTGGCAAGAGTTCTACAACGGCAAGCCCGACGGCGACGACAAGCGCAAGCACAGGTATTCTTCCGGGAAGTTCGTGCAGGAGTACGGCGCCGACCGGAAACTTGCGCTCGTCACGGCCAAGGAGGTGGCGGACTACCTTGAGGCCAACTACGGCGCGCTCAAGCCAAAGACCTACAACTCGCACCTGTTGAGCATCAAGACCTTCTTCAACTGGTGCGCCAAGGGCAAGCAGAAGTACATACCGTTCAGCCCGATAAAGGAAGTCGAATTCAAGCCGGAGCCGTGGGAGGAACCGGAATACATGAAGCCGGCCGACGTGGAACAACTGTTCCGGCTGCTGGAGTCGGTGAAGGACAAGCACCCCGAATATCTCGCGCAGGCGATCGTAGGATTCTTCTGCGGCACACGCGCCGTCGAGATACGCCGCATGGCCATGATCGAGGGCGCGGCCAAGATTCACCTGGACGACGAGACAATCCGGATTGCGATGGGCAAGGGATTCCAGCGGGGCAAGATGCCGCGCTCGTTCCAGATAGAGCCGACGGCGATGGCGTGGATTAAATCGTTCGACTTCATGGACGCCTTGAAGAAGGTCAACAAGAAGACGATCGGGAAAATCTACAAGCTCGCCCGGAAGCACAAGATACCCGTGTTCCAGAACTGCGTAAGGCACACGTTCATCACCTACCATGTCGCGGCCTACGGCGACCCCGCCAAGACGCAAGCGATGGTCGGCACGTCCGCGCGGTATCGCGCCATGAACTACTGCGGCTTGGCGAGCAAGGCGGACGGCGAAGCCTACTTCAAGATTTGGCCGTCGTGCTTCACGGTCGAAGAAAAGGCCGCGTCGTAAAGGCGCGGCAGGTGGACTAATTCTGGACTTCACGGATTAAATTAGTCCAGCAGCTTCTTTATGGCGGCGTCCCTCTTCTTGTAGAAGTTGGACGCTTTCAGCATTTGCCGTCTCGCCGCCTCAACGCGCCTCAACTCATGGTAGATTTCCGGGCGCGTGAACTTCGGGTCAACCATCAGCGTGTGGGTGGATGTGATCACTCTCTTCAACTGCGACACCACCCGCTGCGTATTGTCGCCCCATTCCCGCACCTGGTAGTTTATGGCTATCTTGAAGGACATCGCGTCCCGATAGACGAAGAAGTCAGGAACGTCAAACGGCGAATCGAACTCTTCCAAGTCCTCAAACCATATAAGGCGGACATTCTTCAACCTCGTATAGTAGAGATAGGGGTCGGTCATTCGACGCAGGGAAAGCATGCTCTCGATGTAGATGGAGTTGCCGGTCTTTGTGCTGACGAACGCCAACTTTGGCGAATGCTGTATCTCCCATTCGTAAGGGCGCGGCGAGATTGTCCTAATCCATTGTTGGATTCCGAATCTCAAACAATAGTCGCAATGCCGTGGTGTGGCGGCGACTGCGAGAACATTGCCGTCACCGTGCAGAGTGTGGAGAATTGAGGCCACGGAGAGGACAGACGAGCGGCCAGCGCAACGCGAGCCCGTCACCATCGTAAGGGACGGCGATTTGCCGAGAAGGATTTTCCGCAGAATGGTAAGTTGCTTTGCGGTGAGGCGTCTTTCAAGCGGAATGTCGGTGTTGGACGACAGCGAGGTGTAATCTTTGAGGGTTGGTTTTTTCATGTGGCTTACTGCCTTTCTCCTTTGGTGAGTTTTTCAATGGTGCGTCTGACGGCTGGCATTCCGCCCTTGAGATAGATCGCGCCGAGACTTTCGGCAACGCAAGCGAGAAGCGGACTCTTCATCCGCAGTAAGAGCTTCATCAATTCGTAGTGGTGTTGCTTCGCTTGCGGCGATTCGTGCTGCTCAAGGAATTTCGACACGGCGATCAAGGTATCTGCCGCACCGTCAATCACCGCTTCGACGATCTCCGATGCGTGTAGTCCTTCCCACGCCTTGTATTCCGCCACCATGAGCTGTTCGCCAAGGGCAACAACATCGTCGGCGTTGCATATCGTGGTCGTGCCCAACGGATTTTGGTAGCCAATGGGCTTGTCGGGGTCGAAGTCGATAACCTCTATGGGCTTGAATCGTGCGATCGTGACGGGGAATCTGTGGTTGCTCATGGGCGTTGCCTCCGGGCGCGGTTGAATTTGAAGGACTTGAAGGGCTTGTAGTATTTCTTCCGGGCAAGGACATCGTGGCGCATGGACGCCTCGCGGATTCCCGGACGTTGAATCACGAACGGCGGCGGCTCGTAGATCGGGAAGTCAGGCGGGGCAGTTATCGCGGTGAGGTAGTATTCACGCGCGTTCAACGCTTCGTCTTCGCTGTCCATGTCGCAGGTCATGGTAGGGTAATTTTCTTCGTGCATTGTTTTCCTAAAGTAGCAGCGGTTGTTTGTATGGTGACGGCTTCGGCGCGTCTGGCGGCACGAACGGCTCCTTTGAGAAGAATGGGCAATAGCCGTGCGAATTGACGTAGAAGCTGTGGCGGAGGCAATAGTACCGCTCGTATGAGAACTCCTTGCGGTCGCGAATCGCGCCACAGTTCTTGCAGATGAGCGGATTCTCCTGGGGCGGCCTGTAGCCTGCGCGAATCCGTGCTTCTATGACTTCGGGCGTAATCATTCCTCTTCTTCCTCTATCGGAATGGGCTTCGGCTCGCGTTTCTTCCAGCCGAACTTCTTGCGGTTGTACTCGGCTGAATTCTCGCTGTTCATGATCTTGCGTCCGTATTCGCAGGACGGCGCATCCGGCGGACGCATGGTTGCAAGGTGTACGCACCATCCGCGCTCGAACTTCGGGCAGACGGCGCACGGTCTAGGCTTTCTAGGCATTGTCTTCTCCTTCCTCGATCACGATAAGGTCATGCTGGAGCGCAACGAGCAGTTCACGCTTCGCGCCCTTCGACTTGTTCCAGCCTTTGAGAAGGTAGATCGCGTCGAGGTGGGGAATGACTGCGCGCTCGCATTCCATGACGGCATCAAGAAGCTTTCCTTCGGGGTTGCCGCCAAACACAAAATTGAAGTCTGTCGGGTTTACGACAAGCCATCCTTCTTTGTAGAGTTTCTTTTCTGCGGCGTCGAACGCGTCGAAGTTGTTGTTGGGCAGTCCGGCCATCTGTCCGGCGATGTAGATTGTTTTGCGGTTCATCGTCTCTCCTATGGTGCGAGTGTCAATGCCATCGGAAGCACGCCATTCGCATCCGCTGGCGGCTCCGTCTCGGTCGGGTGGCTGAATCCAGGCGCATCGACGCGCCCGGAGATTTTCGACAGGCAATCAAGGCGTTCTGCCGTAATCCATTCCTCCTTCAACTCACCCTCCGTCACCCATTCAAGCAGATATTCGATCTGCCCAGACGCGCGGATTGTGATGGCGGTGCATACCGTCTTCCACTTGGGGTCAGAGAAGAGCAGAACGATGTCGCCTATCGAGATCTTGGTTTCGATTTTCATTTGCCAAGCGCTTTCACGATGAGAGCGAGTATGACTATGATGAACACCAGGATGAAGATTATCGAACTAATCCACATGGGCGAAAGCACCCACCACCAGGACCAGTCGATCTTGTCGATGAGCTTCAAGACGATAAAAGTGATTTGCAGCAGTCCGAAAAACGAAATGCCGCCGTAGTTGGTATTGTTCTGCATTGTCTGTTCCTTTCAGAAATGCGCCCTGCCGCCATGCTAGGACCACGACGGCAGGGCGCGGGGTTCACTTCTTGCACTTGCCCTTGCACTTGGCGGCGGGCTTCTTGGCAACCGGCTTGGCGGCGGCCTTCTTCACGGTCTTCTTGGCCATGATCTTACTCCTTTGTTCATCCGGTGCACCATGCAGCCGGAAATTGTTTCAGCTGTACGCCAGCAGAACGTCCCAAAGATCGTCGATGGCGTCAATGTGCGCATCGAGCAGACGGAACTTGCCTGTGTTGAAGAGGCGTTTCAGCGCATCGGCGTAGTCCGCATCCTTGCCGGGGCCATTGAGACCGAGCGACACATGGACGATGGTGTTCTGGACGGGCTTGCCGTCGGCCTTGCCCTTCGTCTTGATGACCTTGTAAACGTGCATGTTGTCCAGTTTGGACGAAAGCGCGTTCACAACCTTCTTCGCGTCCTTGGCCGCTGCGGACTTCTTGGATTCGACGGCTTCGCTGATGTCGTCGAACCGCATGATGAGATACCCGGCGGAACCAAAGACAGGCATGGACTTCTTCTTCATTGACTTACCTTTCTCTTTGTGAGTTGGAATGACGGAAACGGACTACTCGACGATTTCCCAATCCTCGCACAGCATGTCGGTCTGCGAGGCAAGCCAGCCGGTCAAGACTTCGCCTGTGGCCGTCTTCATGCGGATGGAGCCGGTGAACGTCACCGTGCCGCCATTCGCCTCGCTGATGGCTTTCAGATGCGGGTCGGTGATGTTCGGGCAGTTCGTGATCGTGCTTCCGGGCATAACCCAGATGTACATGCCCTTGCCGTTCCAGCCCTTGCGAGCAACCTTCTTGCCCTGCTTCATGGCTTCGATGGCCTGCCCGAAGGTCATGCCGTCAATGGGGCGACCGGCGGCCTCGAACTGCGCCTTGGGGCACCAGCTCTCGTAGCCGTCGGGATAGACCACATGATAGCCCTCGTCGAAGGGGTTCTCGTTCGCAGGCATTTCCCAGCCGCGATAGTTGTTGTACTCGCCGCGCGTCATGGGCGTAGCCTTGGCAACGTGGCAACGGATGTATTGTTTGTATTCTAGCATTGTTTTACCTTTCTTGTTGTCCCGCCCACACCATGCGGACGGAAATTCATTTTTCAAATGTCGATTTCACCATAGCCTTTGCCGTCTGGACAGGGACGGAGTTTCCGATCTGCTTCACCTGTTCCGCACGGTTGCCCATGAGGACGAAATCCTCCGGGAACGAATGCGCCGCCGCCAGCTCCGACGGCTTCAACATCCTTATGCGGACATCGAGCAGGCGCCCGTCCTCCAGCAGCGCAAAGCAACCCTGCATGTTGTCGTATGTCGTGATCGTCTGCATCGGCTCCCTGTCGCTGTGGATGTGGCCGCTGTCGTGTCCTCCTGGACGGCTCATGTCTAGGATTACCGCATCGACCTTGCGGATAGCCCCAGCGGTGGAAATCGTCGGCATCGGTTGAGTGTCCGGGCGAAGTTCCGCGCCTCCCTGCTGTCCGAGGACAAAGGTATTTATGACGCTGAAACGGTCGTGCGAGGTTTGCGTACCGAGCGGCCTCTTTAGGTCTGTCGGCTTGCCGCCGTTGCAATGGTCTATGATGATAGGCTGGCAAAGCGCGTGGTGATTCGTGTGCGCCACGATGGACGATATAGGCCGTTCAATGCTCTCCGCGAAGCATCCGCGATTCGCGCGGACGAGGAACGGGCGGCAAAGAAGATGGTGGCCGCCTCCCGAAACCACGGTGGAAAGCGGGGAATCTACCGATTCAGCCGTTCCGTTCCTGTTCAGCTTGACGATAAACGGCTTCAAGTCGATGTTGCAATACTTCTGCAATCCGACGATCACGCGGCGCATGGTGTTTTCCGCCAGCGGCGTCTTGCGGTCGAAGATGCTCTTGCCGATGTCCGTGTAGTCCAGGCATTCAGAGACGGTGCGCCACGGTTTCAGCTTGCGGTTCCAAAGGTCTTGCTCGGGGTGTTCCGCGTGGGTGGGCTCCGGCCAGCGAATGCGTCCGCATCCGCGCTTGACTGCTTTTAGGAAAAACCGCTTGCGCGTCGTGGCGTCGCCATAATCGGCGCAGTTCACCACGCGCCAGTCAACGATGTAGTCACGCGCGCGCAATCCGTCAACCCAATTCAAGAAACACTTGCCCCTAAGCCGCTTTATGGGCTTCTGGGTTTCGGGGTCGAGCGGTCCCCATTGCATGAACTCGGGGACGTTCTCGATGATGATGTGGCGAATTTTCCGCGTGCGGTCAATCCATTCGTGGACGTGGTTAGGCTGCATCCGCAGTTGGTCGGAAAGCGGACGGTCGCCCTTCGCCCTGGAGAAGTGCGTACAGGACGGTGACATCCATAGCAAGTCGATTTCGCCGTCCGGCACAAGCTTCTCCGGGTTGGCGATCGACATGTCCATGCAGTAGGCTTTAATGTTTGGGTTGTTGTACGAGATAGTGTTGATTGCCGGCATCCAATGGTTGATGGCAATTTCCTCGTATGGGATTCCAAGCTCGGTGAAAGCCTCATGGATTCCCATTGTGGCGCCGCCGGCTCCGCAGAATCCGTCAACAACCTTCTTCACTCGCTGACGTGCCATCTGACACTTCACCTTTCTCGTCTTCGCCGTTCATCTTGCGTAGCTCGTCCCGAATCTCCTTGAGCAGATTGTATTGGTCAATCATGCCCAAGAAGATCAAGATGGAAACAAAAGCAACGAGGCCAGTCATTTACAACCTCTCGCCTTGGCAAGCAGCCATTCGCCAAACGGCATCTTCACGGTGCCGTCATCGTTGTGGCCGTCTGGTGAACCTGTCCAGTCGAACCATGCGGTATGCAGCATCTTGTAATCGCCGCCGAACATGTCGCAATTCCGCGCGGGCGCGGCGAGGGCGCGCCTTGCCTTCTCAACAGCGGATATGGTTTTGTTGATTAGTCCGCCGTCAAAGATGTCGGCCTCTACCAATTCACACAAAAGGCGTTTCAGTCCTCCTATGTTGATGCTATTTAACGCCACCAACGCCTCGCGCATTTTGGCCATGTTGCCCAACATGTCGGAATTTCCGACATCTTTGATCTTGTTGACGGCTTCCTCCCAGGAATCCGCCTCGATGAAGCTGACGGGATGCTCATGGCGTCCGCCAAAACTATCGTAAGTCACGGCAACGCTTCCATGAAGGATGCGGACCGGCTTACCCTCTTTCATGACATATCCGAACTTCATTTTACACCTCTTCCTCGTCAACACGCGCGGCGTACCAGTCGGCGGTATGGGTTGCTATGATTTGCCGGCCGTGCCAATGTACTGCGCTGTCAAGCTCGTTGTCCGTGTACTCCCCCCTGTCAACACCGTACTTGCCCATGTGGAAGGTGATCGCCACGATCTCGTCACGGACAAGCTGAATGCCAAGTTCTGCCGCGATTGCGGCGGAGCAAGCACCGTGTCCGGGATAGACAGGCTGGATGTACTCCCACTTCGGCTTGCCGTCCACATCTTCCTTGAACTTGTAGCAACGGCACTTCACCAAGTCATGCAGCATGCCGACAAGGTACGGCGATTCGCTACGCGGCCACTTCACGCCAAGCGCGTCCGTCAGCGTGACAAGCCTTTGCGTCACATTGACACTGTGCTCCATAAGGCCGCCGTACCCCGCAAGGTGGTGTCCCATGCTCGCCGGTTGTCCGAAGTAGCCGATCTCGTCAAGCTTCATTTCCATGAAACTGTCGATACCTGCCCGTTCAAGCAAGACTTCGGCCATGCCTTTGACAGTCAAATGACACTCTCCCATCACACACCGCCTTTCTTCTTGTTCCTGTTCAACAGTTCATTGGCGTTGGCAAGCCAGTTGTCGCAAGATTCGATGATCTTGTCAACGGTCTTTCCTTCGCAGTTATTCTTCATGACTTCGCGGAGGGTCGCAACCATCGGCTGCGCCCGGAACACTAGTTCAATGGCTTTCATTGTTTTCACCCTCGTTGTCGCAGACTGAAACTACGTCACGGCAGATGTTCACGAACGGCTTGATCGCGTTGCGGTACTTCTCCAGCTTGGCTTCGGCCTCTGTTCTGGCCGTCTTCTCGCTTTCAAGTTTCTTCGTCAACGCAACTACGCATTCGTTCTTGCAGACGAATCCCCACACAGCGGGGTCGCACGTCGCGTCTTTGCAGGCGCTTTCGCCGTGCTCGTCCTTCTTTATGCAAACGCAGACTTCCTTTGGCATGGCTATTTCCTCTGTTCTTCGATCGCACGGACAAGCCGCTCGCTGAAATTATGCTGGTTTTCGTAGGTGAACAGGTTGTTCGTAAGCGTCTGGGCAAGCGTCTCTACGATGATGTCCTTCGCGTGTTCTGCGATGGCGGCAAACACGATTTCCTTGAACTGCTTGAAATCGTCCTCCGTGAGAGATTGGCTAATGGCGTTTTTCGCCCATTGCCGAAGTTCAAGATCGGCGTAGATTCCGCGCTTCTCAAACAGAATCAGCTTTGAAAGCTCGCTGTCCTTGAACGCCTCGCACAGCGATTGCTTTGCGATATTCTTCACCGTCACGTCGTCAAGGGCGTTGATGCCGTCATTGACGAGCTTGCTCATCTGCGTATCGTCGATGTTGATTGTGATGTTCATTTTAACCTTCTTTCGTTGCCCAAGGCACCTGACGGATTCGCAGGTGTTCGGGGAATTTCGTAATGTCGCGTTCGCATTTGCCGTCGATGTCCAACTGCTTGACGAACACGGGGATGTTTCGCGCACGGCATTGATCTACAATGCTCTCTATCCACTCCAGTTTGCACGGACGGCGGTGCGGTCCGCTCTCGCAACCTGTGGCAACCCAGCAAAACGGCATGTCCTCCGGCGCGATGTAGCGCAAGCCGAGGTCGATAGGCCCAAGCAGGGGTTCAGCCGAAAGCCAGCCATTCACGCCCGGCTTGGCTTCCGCCCGCCATGTGTCGAACCGGCGGTTGTACCACTCCTGGTTTTCGGCGGTGAAGCCAAAATAGGCGTGGTCCATGAGCGTGTACTCGCGCAGGGCTTTGCACATCCTATGCACGCGCTTGGTGCAAAAGAGGTATGTCGCATCGTTCGGCTGCGGGGAGCCATGCCGTGATTTGAAGTGCCAGAGCTTCGAGAAATACGACCATATCTGCGGAAGTGGCATCCACTCGCCGAAGATGTCTGTCGCATTGCCCACGAACACAACGCCCTTGGTGGGCGGTTGCTGCTTATTCGTGGGCATGGGGTCGAAACTCTTGTGGAAGCGTGAAGTGAACAGCTCACGGGCATAGCAGTTGTCGCACGCGGGGGAACAATGCTGGCATCCGATCACGGGATTCCAGGGCTTGTCCCAATACTGCGCACGCGGCCATTGAATGAGATCGCTTTTCATTTGTTTGCAATCCATTGGGGTAGTGAGATTTCAAGTGAAAAGAAGTCGTTGAACGAATTGGGGTCTGGGCGACCCCTTACGTTCACAACAGCAAGGTCATAGCGTCCGTCGTACTGCTCACAGAAGCCACGAATGGCCTCTGTGAGCTTGTCGGCTTTGCATGGCAACTGTATTTGCAGTTGTGGCATTCGACACCTTACTTTCCGCGAAGGATTAGCTTGCGCTCTTCTGGGCCGATCTGGTCGTTCGCCGCCTCGAACGTGCGAAGCGTCGTTGCGGGCGAATCCTCATCACCGATGATGGTGTCAACCAACACGTCAACGTACTTCTTGCGCGTGATCTCGCGCCCGAACCATACGGCGTTCGCCATAGCCCGGAGTCCGGCATCGACCATCTGGAAGTTGACGCTGTTCAGCAGGCCGTAGGCGTTGGCGATGGCGAACACGTAGGCGGCAAAGATGCGGTCGTCCGCAACGTCAAGGCGGCTCTCGATGTACTCGCGAAGGTATTCTTCCTCCCATTCCTTGACGGACTTCATCGCGTCCTTCAACGCCTTTTCGCGCTCCTTGTCGGTGGTGTTGACGGTCTTCTTCTCCGTCTCGGGCTCGGTCGGGTCCTTGGTGGCGAAGCGGACGGCCTGCGCTCCGGTGTAGTCACGGTAAACACAGGCGACGCGGTGCGTTTCGTCCGGCCTAGTCAAAGCATCCTCTGGGCAAGAAAAGTAGTCCTTCACTTTCACGACCTTAATGCCGTCGGCCTCCAGCTTCTTCACTTCGCGGCTCTCCATTTCGGACCGCTTGAGGTTGTAGCAGCGGGGGTCAAGGCACTTGCCGAACTTCGCGCCGTCGAGATCGTCCCACAGCGTCGGGGTGCAAGCAGTGTTGTGCGGGCAGACGGCGCACTTCTTGCGGTCGAACTTCGCCGTCTCAAGGTCAGTGACGCGGCTCTCGAATTCACGCGCCACGTCATGCCAGGACAGGCGGACGGTGGTATCGTAGGTGCGGCGCACGGCGTCGAACGCGTCACGCTGGATTTCCTGCGTGTAGCGGGACGCCTTTTCCAGAAGGTCGGTGGTGGCGGTGATCGTGCCTTCCTCCACGGCCTCGCGCCATTCGGGGGCAAGGTCGATGAGCTTGGCGCGGCGGTAAACCCAAGATTCGGGCATGCCGATCTCGGCGGCGATTTCCTCCATCGTCATCTTGTCCTCGTCGCGCAGGGTCTGAATCGTCTTGGCCACATAGAGCGGCTCGGCGTCCTTGCGTTTCAAGTTCTCGATAAGGGTGAGCTGGCGCGCCACTGCCTCGGTGCACTTGAACAGCTCGCAGGGCACTTCCTTCAATCCGGCTGCGCGGCACGCCACCAGACGGCGGTTTCCGGCCACGACGATGTAGTGGAGATCGTCGCCGTCGCTCGCCCAATCCCAGACAACGGCGATGCGCTGGATTAGGCCCTTGGACTTGATCGTAGGAATCAGGTCGGCCACGGATTCCTCCGTGATCTCGCCGCGCGGGTTCCACGGTGCCAGGCTGAGCCTGTCAATCGGGAGCGTGACCGGCTCGCGCTCGATCTGCTTCAACTTTGCCGGCTTCTTGGCCGGCGGGTTCTTCTGTGTCTTTTTCATGGTGTGTTTCCTTTTATTGTTTCTTGGGGAAAGAGCGGATTGGGTTTCCAAGTGGCTGGGTGCCCTCTATCACGTCAATCATGCGCAGGACAACGGCGGCGCTGTCGTACAGCTCTTCGATGGCGGCATCCTTGTCACCGTTCGCAAGAGCGTCCACGAATTCGCACAGCTCGCATCTAAGCACTTCTTCAAGTGCGCTCGCGTTGCCGTGTTCCGTGGCAGTCTTAAGAGCGTTCCGGGCAACGCGAAGTTGTCCGCCTGTCTCGCTCGGCGTGTTCCAATGCGTAAGACAATCGCAGAATATCGGATGCTTCGCTTTGGCGTGTTCGTAGTGTTCCTGTAGTCTTTCGATGTTCATTCGTAGTCCTCGTCGGTTAGCGGTTTCTCTGTCCAATGGGGGCATGGCTTGTAGCCTCGCTGCGGATACCAGTCGGCGTGTCGCGTCTTGCAATCGCCGATCTGCAATCCGCTGATCTGGCATGGCGGCTGCTCGTAGTGTGCGCACGTCTTGCAGGACTGCACCTGTCCACGGCTGTAGCGGTCATTCCTCATCTTCTCCTTCCTTGAAGAACTCGCCGAACTCAAGCCGGAAGCTCTTTGCGATGCGGATTACGATGAAGGGCGTCAAGAGTCCGATGTAGAACATGATGATGCCCGTGAACACGATGAGCATTATGGCGAGGCCCAAGTCCATCATGCACGACCTTTCATGCGGCGGCGCTCAAGGCCGAACGCGGCGGACACCACACCGTTGGCGAAGGACAGGGCGGCGAACCGCTCGGTCTTGCCGTACTCTTCAAAGATGCTCTTTGACTTCTGTTCCACAACGCGGCCATCGACATAGACGACGACCTCCGCAATGTGTTCGCAGTTTGCCCTGCGGCGAAAGAACGCCGCGATACGCTTTATCCAGTTTGTTTTCATTGTTAGTTTTCTCCGTTTTCGGGTAGTTCAGTAATGGAAATCAGAATGCCGTGCTTCTCGTCCTCGTCGTGCCATATCTTCGACACGACTTCACGGCAGACGAGCGCATCGTCACGCCAGTAGCCGCAAGCCGTCATCACGTCCTTCAACATCTTCTGTAGGTTGTCGGTGTCGGGCTTGGTGGTCTTGAATACGCCCTTGACGCCCTTCGGACGGCGGAAGGACCACTCGGCGCACAGCATGATCGGGCAATCCCACGGCTCGGGCGGACGGAACTTGGCGAGCTTCACCGTCAGAAGCGCACGGGCGTTTTTCAGCTCCGGCGGGTCGTAGTAGAACGGCTTGCCTTTCACCACGCGCACCTTCTTCTCCTGGTGCGTGACGGTCGGTGGCTGCGGCTCGATGTTCAAGAAGAATGCAAGGCGCTTCACTTGTCTTCTCCCTTCACGGTGAGGATTACGCCGTGCTTCACCGTCCATCCCAACTTCTTGCACCACCGCAAAATCGTGCGGTCTGATGTCTTCGTGAGATTCGTAGCCTTGTCGAGCGTCCATGTCACGTTCGGGTCGAAAAGCACCTGCTGGCGGAAGGTCTCAAACTTCGTCATCTTCTTCTCGGCCTTGACTTTCCCGCCACGGCCACGGCGCGTATAGGTCTCGTCACCCTCGGGGGAGCAATCCTCCAGAAGTCCGTCATCGTCCATGACGTGCGTCGGGAACTTGAACCAGACATTCTGCTCCTTCAATGCCGGGAACTCGCGGAGCGTGAATGACGCTCGCCAGCCTGTGAGGTGTTCCAGTTCCGTGCGGATGGCTGCGCGTGCGGCGCGGATGTGCGACATGGCATCTTCATCGAATCCGGATTTTGCGACGGCGGCGATGAATCGGTCTGCCACAAGCTGATCGTCCTCACCGATGGCGTCAAGGAAATTGTTGTCGTAGGCGTACTGTTGGGCGGTCTCTCGTATGGCGTCACATTCGGCGTTGTTGCTGAACACCTTACGCGCCGTCTCTGATTCAAGTGGCAACAGGTCAATGAGCGCGTCGGGGTCACGTGCGAAAACGCCGGAGCCGGATGCGCGGTCCATCGAACGCTTGCCGCCTTGTGCGCCTTTACTGTGGTGGTGGCAGAAGACAAGCGTTGCGTTGCAGTCACGGGCGATGCGGTCCAGGTGGCGGCAGAACTCCGACATTTCGGCTGCGCTGTTCTCGTCGCCTGTCAGAACCTTGTACGCAGGGTCTAGGATGATGAGCGAATATCCACCGGCGGCGGCACAGCGGCGGATAAGACGCGGTGAAAGCTTGTCGAGCGGCATTGTCCGGCCGCGCAGATGCCAGAAGGAAAGCATGTCTGAATGGGACGGCTTCACGCCAAGCGCACGGTACACGTCGAAGAAGCGGTTGATACACGAATTGCGGTCAACCTCAAAGTTGCAGTAGAGGACACGACCGGGGCGGCAACTGTGGCCAAGCCATGATGAACCTTCGGCAACCGCAATCGCAAGTTCGATGAGCAGATAGGACTTGCCAGCCTTGGACGGACCGGCTATGCACATCTTATGGCCGACGCGCAAGATACCCTCGATCTGCTCCGGCGCCAGCGGGGGGCGCTCCTTGAAGTCGCAGAGGGTTTCAAAGTCGGGTAGATCGTCGTTCTGGTCGCGAATCCAGTCTTCCCATTCCTCCCACGACTGCTTGCCGCAGGTGCGGTCGATGATGAATTGCTTTTTGCCGTTGCGCATGAGCCCCGGCATACGCGAATAGCGGGACGGATTGCGGTTCTGCCTATCGACAGGCAAGCCGTTCTTGGCGCAGACTTCAAACAGGAAGTCCACGCGCTTGTGGTACTCGTCGATGTCGGACGCGAACACCTTGACGATGGCATGGGCTGATTTGCCGCCGCTGTGGACGATGCAGGCGCACGGCAGTTCGAGCTTGTGGTAGATCGCCACTTGCTTTTCGATCTCCATGCCGTCGGATTCAACGAGCGCATAGCGGAAGTCCGAAACGTTCACGTCCTTCACGCCCTTGCCGTCGAGGGGGTTGATTCGGATGTACCCGCCGGATTCCTCGTTTGGCGTTCCGATGGCATCATCCAGCTTGCCTTTCTTCAACGCCTTTAGAATCTCGGCCACGGAACGGTCGTACACGCCACGCGAAGGAATGAAGTGATCGTCCTTCTTGAACGGGTTGACGCAATACCCGATGATGTCCTCGGGCGAGAAGAGGATATTGAGGTAGTCCGTCAGCTCCTTGCACTGGTTCCACTTGGCCGGTTCCTCAACTACCTCGTCCTCAAGCCATTCGGGATTCACGATCTTGAGGTCTTCGGCAAGGTCTGAATCCCAGGACAGCGCGGTGGCGGATTGCGGCGTGAACGCAACATGCTCTTCCCAACGGAGCGGCGAACGCTGGCCGAAGGAAATGGCTTCCGCCCATTTGCGCTTGGCTTCCGCCTTTTTGATCGCCATCGAGACGGCGAGCGCACCAAGTGAATCGCATTCGTCTTGCGTCAATGCGCGTGAGGCGAGGTAGCCACCTGCGCGGCGGCCGATGTCGCGTAGGCATTTGTGCATCTGTCCCTGCACCATACCTTCGCGGATGTTGGTCTCGACTGATTCGTAGCAAGTCATGGCGTGTAGGTTTTTGGATCGACCCCTGCCGGAATGCGCCAACTGCAAACCCTGATTCTCTGCACCATCTTCAAGGCTTGTGCTTTGGTCCACTTCGCAACGTTGCGGAAGCCCATTCTTTCAAGGAATCGAATTTGTTTGGGGGTAGAAAGCCCTGCGGCACGGCGAGCGTCGTGCTGCTTTATCAGAAGTTCCGCCTCTCCGAAGGTAGCCGGTGCGCCAAAGCCCAACTTCTCCAACTGGTCAAGCTGCTGCATGGTCGGGTTCTGGGCGTCGCGGTCCGTCATTGGCTGGTAGTTGGTGAGGTTCACGTCCTGCACGGAGTATGCGTACTGGAGCGGGTCAACCAGTCCGGCCTTGCGGCGGCGCATCGCCTCCAGCCGTTCGGCAAGAGCTTGTTCGCGCTTCTTCACGGTCTCGGATTCGGCGTCGGCAAGGGCTTCGGCGGAAATCTCCATGTCCTCCGTCCCTGCCTTTGATTCCTGCTTGGCCGTGATCTGGGCGGCAACTTCGTCATCGTCCGTCAAGAGGCAAGCGGGGCGGCACAGGTCGTGCGTCTGCGTCATCCACAGGAAGTCGAGAAGTAGAAGGTTATTCTTTCCGTCACAGAGGCGCGTTCCTCTTCCAACCATCTGGACAAACAGCGCACGAACTTTCGTTGCTCTGAGAACAACAATGCAATCACAAGACGGCTCATCATATCCTTCCGTAAGGAGCATAGAATTGAGAAGCACACATCCTTTCGGCGCACGGGAAAACCAATCCAACGTCTCTCGCCTGTCATCGGATTCCCCGTTGACTTCCTTAACAGCGTGAAATCCCTGTTCTGCAAAGATCGCAAGAATCTTTTTTGAAGTGGCGATAAGCGGAGTGAAGACAATCGTTTTTCTCTCACGGCAACGCTCCATTATTTCATGGCAAATCTGATGCAGGTACGGTTCAAGGGCTGAACCTAGTCCGGCGGCTTGGTAGTCGCCTCCCTGCTTGGCGACGCCCGACAGGTCGATTTGGAGCGGCACGGTCTGCGCTCTAATCGGGCAGAGGTAGCCGTCCTGTATCGCCTGGACAATTGAGTATTCAAAGGCAATCTTCTCGAACACCTCTCCGAGGGAACGGAGATCGCCACGGTCGGGGGTGGCGGTCACGCCGAGCAGACGCGCGTCCGGGAAATGGTTGATCACGGCGGTGTAGGTGTCGGTCAATGCGTGATGGCACTCGTCGATCACGATCAGCGAGAAATCATCTGGCGCGAAACGCGCAAGGCGAGCGGGGGACTTCATCGACTGGACGGAGCCGACGACCACGGTGTACGGCGGCTCGTCATAGCTCACGTCGGAAGTCTCTTCGGCCTTTTCAAGCCCTGCCACGATTCCCGTTGCGGTGCGGAGCTTGTCGATGGCCTGCTGGAGCAGTTCGCCACGGTGGGCGAGAATCAGCACACGTCCGCCACGCTTCACCTCTCGCGCGGCGAGGTGCGAGAAGATGATGGTCTTCCCGCACCCCGTCGCAAGGACGATCAAGGTGGAGCGGACTTCCTCAAAAGCCCGTTCGACTTCCTTGACCGCCTGTTGCTGGTAGGGGCGAAGCGTCATTCGTAATCGTCCTCGTCGCCGCCGGAGGCTTCCGCTTCCGCAGCAGGGTCGAGCCAACGCTTGACGGTGTTGACGGTCTTCGTCTCGCCGTTCTGGGTGTACTTGCGCGTACCGAGGCGGCAACGCCCGGACGCACCTTCCACCTTGTCCCAAGGCATCTTCTTCGTGCCATCGCCGTGCTTGCGCAGGCCAAGGCATGTGAAGAACGCGAACAGCTGCCACTTGTTCCCCGCGTGGAGGAAAAGCGATTCCTTCACATAGGCGGCATTCCCTTCATCGTCCTTGATGAGAAGGGAAATCTTCGCCACGGGGCAAGACTGGATTTTCGCGTCCGGCTTCGCGGTGTAGAAGTCCTTTTCAAACTTCTTGATCGTGAAGTCGTATTCACCTTCGGGAAGGAGAACGAAATCGTTTTCCTTCTGCTGTTCGACGGCCTCGGTTTCGTCGAGCTCGTCGTCCCATGTCATTTTCTCTGCCATTTTGTTTTTCCTTTCTGGTTTACTGTTTCAAGACCTTGGCGATCTTGTCCATGCCCTTCAAGAGCCACTCCACGAAACCGTCCGCCCACTCGTCGATGGATGAAGCCTCGCCGTAGCGGTCGGTGTGCTTGGGGTTGTACTTGTTGAACATGGCTTCCTCGGTGAGGTCGTATGCCTTGATCGCGGCGCGGAGCTTGGCGATGATAGGCCGCTCGTCTGCCGCCTCCGGCTGTTCCTCCACCGTCTCTTCGACAGGCGCGGGCTTCGGCTTCGCGACGGCTTTCTTCGGCGCGGGCTTCGGCTCTTCCTTCGCCGCTTCGACTTTCGGCGCAGGCTTGGGCGTGTGCTTCGGCCGTTCTGCGTTCTTGTCGGTGGACGCGGCGAGGATTCCCTCGATGTTCTTCTGGAACACGTCAAGCGTCATCTTCTTCTTCATCGGGGAGCCGTCCGGCATCACGACGAAATTGCGGCACTTGCCGTCCCATGTGGAACTGTGCTCGGTGTAGATCATCCGGGTTTCATCCACGGCGAGCGTCAACTTGCTGCGCTCCTTGCCCTTTGTCTCTGTGAGAACATCGTAGATGCCCGTCACGTAGAGGTCGGTGGCCTCAAGCACGGTGGCGGCGCACTTGGGCGGCATTCTCATGGCCCAACGGTTCCAAGTCTTGCCGGAGGTTTTCTCCACGAAAGTCTTGTTGCCGTCGATGTGGACGGACACGAAAACGTCAATCCCGCATTCGCGCGCGATGTCGGTCTTGAGGACTTCCCAAATCTTCTCCCACTCGGGCTTAAAGATGTTCCAGCACTTGCCGTAGTCGAACTCTTCCATGTTCGCCCACTTCTGGCGTTCGCAGAGGTCGGCGGCAAGTAGAGAAACGAGCTTGTCGGCGGTGTCGATGCAGAGCGTCTTGAGATCGTCGGGGCCCTTGCCGCTCTTGATCTCCTGCAACACCAGGAGCAGACCGGCCACGGTTCCGTCGAACTCGATGCACGGGACATCCAAGCCAAAACTGCCCTCGTCCACGTCCAAGAAGTAAGCGCCAGGAAGTTTCGCCATCGTAGTGGACTTGCCGAATCCCTCCACGGCGGCGATGGCGGCAACGATGCCGCGCGGCTTCTTTGATTCGCGGCGGATAATCATGGCAACACCTCCGCAGCACCTTTCAGAATCACGTCGGCGATCTCATCGTCAGGGCGAGGGGTGAAAACATCCGGCATGCACTCTGCAACGCGCTTTTCAACCTCCTTCCGGCGCTCGCGCACCTGAAGACCGATATACGCATCCTTGAAGACACCATCCGGCCACGGACAAACCTTCAACTTCGCGTCACGGTCAATCCCCAAGCCGATGCCATGAGGTTCAATGGTGATCTTGTAGGTGAGGAATCCGTCTTTTGCGAATGCAATGCACTCTCTGAGGATTGCGCATCTGAACGGAACTAAGACTTCTCCAATGCAGATCACATGTCCCTGCAACACAGCCTTCACGCCATCGTCGCCCATGTTCTCGCCGATGAAGTGAGACAGCTTGCGGCACGATTCCTGTTTGTCGGCAAGAAACGCCATTTCGGTCAAGCGTTTCTGCTGTTCCTCCGAGACATGGCAGCACTTGTGAGAGAAGGGCGCCTTTTCATCGGGGGTTTTCGCCTCTGCGGGCTTGCCGGAGAGGATTTCAATCATCTTTTCTTTTGTCATTGTTTTTCCTTTCTTGGGGTATCACTCGTAATCGTCATCGCCCAATTCCTTGGGCTCGGGCTTGGGCTCGGGCTTGGGCTTCGCAACCTTCTTGGGCATGGGTATCTTGACCTTCTCGCCTGCCGCTTCGCCGTCCTCGATGATAAGGGCGCACTCTTCGCCAGTCGAAACGCGCGTTGCGATGCACTGCAAGCCGTTCTCAACAAGCCACTCGTCGAATTCGTGGAGCGTGTCAAGGTCCAACTGCTCCAACTTGTCGAGCAGGACAAACTTGCAGTTGGGGTTGAGGCGAGACGCGATGGCGCAACCGACAATCATCTGCTGCGCACCAGACATGCAATCCCAAGCCTTGCCGTCGAGCATCAACACGCCATTCTCCACGGACAGGCCGGGATATGGCAAGTCTGCGCCGTCGAGCAACGCAAGCCGCTTTGCGCGGACTTCCTCAATCTCCGTGGTGAGCGTGTCGTACTGGTCTTGCAGATCGTCTGCCTCTTCCTCGCGCTGACGCTTGGCGGCATTCTCGTTGATCTTGCGGTTCGTTTCCTCGAAGTCGGCAATCTGCGCTTCCAGTTCGGAAGTGTCCTCAAGATCGACATCGGCGGCTTCGGCCTTGGCTATGTTCGCCTCAAGGCGTTTGACGGCCTCGGTAATCTCCTTCAACTGCGCCTTGTAGGTGGCCAGATGCCGCTTGTTGGCTTCGAGATCGTCAAGAAGCTTCTGCTTCACGCCGTTCCGGGCTAGGATTTCCTGTTGCTGTTCGATCAGTTCCTTGACGGATACAGGCTCGTCCGGCACATCGTCGTGATACGGCATGTCTGCGGCGGCTTTCTTCTTCTGCTCGGCCATGCGTCCGACGGTGGTACGCATGTCGTACTTGGCCTTTTCCTCGCGCTCAAGTTTCGCAAGGGCTTCACCGATTCCCAGAATCTGCAAGAGGATGTCGGCTTTCTCCTTGTCCTTCGCGTTGAGGAACTTCGGCAGGTCGATGGCCAACTTGCTGATGATGGTGTCAAGGATTGCCTGTCCGTGCTTCTTGCCGTCCTTGTCCGTGACAACAAGATTCGCGTTCTTGCCCTTGCGCTCGATCACCAAGCCGTCATCCGTCTCGATGTGGATGCAGGTCTCGGCAACCGCACCCTCGCGCCGGAGGTTCGATGGCTTGTACTTCTCGCCGCCCAAGGCGTAAGCGATTCCATCCAGAACGCTCGTTTTGCCTTGCGCATTCTTGCCTCCGATTATCGTCAAACCTTCAAGCGAAGGTTCGAGGCGAATCGCACGGATTCGCTTTACATTCTCCATCTGTAGAGAAGTTATGTGCATTGTTTTGTTCCTTTGGTTTGTTGTTTCACGGACAACGCCTTTTCGGGCGTCCATCCGAGTTGAGTGATTCTGGCGCGTATCGTCGAGCGGTCTATGCCAACTTCACGCGCCCAGCAAGCGAGCGGCAAGGTCTTTCCAAACGCAGTAATCATGAAACAGTTGCGCCTGTTCAACATCTGCGCTCGCATCGAAATCCAACGGCAGTTCGCAGGGCAATAGTTCCCGTTGCCGTCAACCCTGTCAATGGTAAGCGAATCATTGTAGCCGCTTGCGATTGCCCACTTCATGAACACTTCAAAACTGTTCGCCCAATCGTCGCAAACCTTTATTCCACGGCCACCGTAATACTCGTATTGTGATGCGTTCGGATTCTCGCACCGCTGTTTCATATTCTTCCAAGTTGCATAAAGCCTTGATCTGCTCGCACCATGCTTCTTCATGTGTCCCTTCTCAAGACAGCCACAAGACTTGACACGGCCTTTGCGAAGCCTGTAGTTTATGACGATGCACGACTTTCCACAATCGCACTTCACGAATGATGCGGAGTGAAGTATGCCGTTAACGCCCATGCGGACAGGCGGTGCCTTGCCGACAACAACAAGATTCCCAAAGCGTGTGCCAACAGGTATGTCTTTCCTTGGCATCATTTCTTTTCGCCTCTCACATAGTAGGCCGCTTCCCTATTCCCATAGGCGTTGCGAACGGTTGTTTTCCAGATCATGCCTTTGTAAACCATTCGGTTAAGCGTCCACCACTTCACATTTCTGCTGCGCGTCGTGCGGAGGATGATGTCACGCGCACGGAGCGGCTTCCCCGCCTTGCGGAGTATGCCGACGATCTCACGATAGCGAGCCTTGAGAGAAAACGGGTCTCTGGGCTTGTCGATAAGGTTGCGGTGGCGCATTCCCATTTGCTCTTTGCGTTGCAGTAGGTTCTTGGCCGTCTGGATTTTGCAGTTGGGGCAGTTGTACCGACGCATACAGCCGTTGCAGTTGTTGGTGAGATCGCGCATGTAGGCCACGCAATCCCTTTCCCAATTGGCTTGTTCGACTGTCGAGCCACCCATCATGAACAGCGTTCCACCTTTGAGTTGTTGGCGAGCCACGCAACGAAAAGCGCGTGTGGGTATCTGATGGTGTGGCCGTTCAAGCGGAAGTGCGGCGGCACATTCTTCGTCCGGCGTGTCCAGGCACGGATTTTGTTCTCGGGCAAGCCTGTGTATTCTGACAATTCATCTGGCCGCATGATGTCGGTCGGGATGAAAGCGAACGGAGCAGGGATGCCACGGCGCGAACGATTCAAGATGCGCAAAACCTCGTCTGACGAGATAAGCCCCGAACGGCTAGACCCGACAATCCTGTAGGATTGCCGTACTTCAAGCCGCAAGCGGTCGCAGATGAGATTTCTGCGCAGGAAGTTCATTCGAGCGTCTTTCCTTCGTTGACAGCCTGTGCCGCCTTGAGCGTGTGGAACTTTGCGAAGGATGCGGAGCTACGCATGTTCTTCTCTGCGGCGGCCTTGAGCGTGGCCGCTTCCTCATCGTTGCAGAAGAACTGCACGGCGATCTTCACCGGCTCCGTCGGCTGGTCAGCCGTCTCTGTCGCTTTTCCTGTCATTTCGTCAAACCTCGTTTTTACTTTTTGTTATGAATTCTTGGTAAACCGGTGGCACTTGCCATTTAATTATGATAAAATACCTCTGGTTTGCCTTTGAACGGCACACAGTTTATCACACTCTGTTATGAAGGTCAATAACAAAATGACAAAAAAACAAAAAAGTTTAACGAGGTTCGCGGAACGCATCCGCGAATTGCGCGGAACACGCAGCCAAGTTGAGATGGCGTCGCTCGTCGGCGGCATCACGCAAGCGGCTTGGGCGCAATGGGAGTTAGACCTCCGTCAGCCTAAACTAGATGTCCTGTTCCTCATCTGCCAACGGCTCGGCTGTTCGGCAGACTGGTTGCTCGGCCTAGAGAACGGACCCCGCCCTGCGCAACAGTCGATAGCAGACCAGTTGAGCAGTCTCAAGGGCGAGTTGGGCAAGACTGCGCGGAGCATGGAAACGATCATGGCGCAGATCAACGCATTGGAGCGGCGCAAGTCGTGAAGCGGATAATCTCGTTCGGGAACATCGCCGCCGCATTGTATGCGCTTGCGGCTTGGCGTGTGTCTGGCGCAAGGGGTATCGCTTGCGCTCTGGTCGTGCTGTGCGTAATCGCTACGGCGCGAATGAAAGAGGGAAGTGTCGGAAGGAACGCCGCATTCTGGCTTGACATGCTGTATGCCGCAATACTGTCCCTTCCGTTCGCCATGCTGTTGGCGAAATGAAAACGCCGCCGGATTTCTCCGACGGCGCACCGATCAATCGACCCAGCCTTGCGGCTTCAGTTCGGGATGGTTCTTCAACAGCGAACACGCAAGCCTGTGTATCGCCTCGGAGATCGTTATGCTCTTGTCGAACGCATACTTGCGGAACACTTGGTAGTCCGGCTCGCGCACGGTGAGCGAGCGCGTGGGCACGGCCTTGAGTTCCGGGCTGTTCCTCGACCCCACGGGACGGCCTCCGTTGTTGTGCTTGCGGCTCTTCGCCGCCCTGCTTCTCGCCGCCGACAGCTCGGCGGCATTCTTCGTCTTTCTGACGTATGCCATTTGGCTTCCTTTCTGTGTGTTGAAAAAAGTGCGGCTTGGATTATACCAAACCGCACTACTGAATAACAGCAATTTATTTCAAGCCTTTTCGCCCTGCGCCTTGATGCGATGGTCGGACACGCGCCCGAAATCGTCCACCACGGCGATGTCGAACGGCGTGGATGCCGTGAGCGGCTCGCCCAACATGGTGGACAGCGCGTGATACGCCGCCCATGTTATGTGCGGCTCGCGCACCTTGTCCGTAGGACGCATCACGACGACGCTACGCTTGCGCTGTCCGTCCGCAGAATAGATTTCCGCCTGTATGATTCCAACGCCGTAGATGGCGTTTCTGATGGCTTCCTTGCGCCTGTCCAGTTCCTTCGCCGTCTCGACGAGTTCACGCGCAAGCGCAGGGAATTCGGGGCGCACAGGCGTGGGGATTCCGTTCTCCACAGCCGTGCGCCTGTAGGCGTTGTAGAAGTTCTGCGCGGACATTACCCTGTGGTACGATTCCCGCACAAGTTCCAACAGCGTTTCGGTAGTCTGCAAGTCCATGCCTCAAGCCTCCCATGCCTTCCAGTAGATCGTGCTCATATTGCACTGTCTTCCGGCGAGGCGGAAACGGATGTTGGCAATGGCCTTTTTCGCGCTGACTGCCCATGTCTCGAAAAGTCCGAGGTGGGTTTCGACTATCCATTTCTTCTTCATGGCGTTGTTCCTTTCGATTAGGCGGCGAGCCGCAGGCGGACAGCCTCCGCAACCTGTCTTGCAACTTCCCACGCCATCTTGTCGGCGTCCTTGTTGCACACGCCACGACATTCGACGAGTTTCAGCGTCTTGAGGCTGATGCGAATGTCAACGCATGGCTTGCCGCCTTTGTGGAGGAATATGCAGATGTCGTCCTTGCCTTGGCGTGATGCGTAATGCTTGCCTATGCAGTTGTGCATGGCGGCTCCCTCGTCGAGCATGTCCGCGCTCGTCTTCGGGACTATGACCTCGTAGGCGCCGAATTCCGTGCATACATCCTTCAGGCGGTTGTACAGATCGCGGATTGCGGCATCATACTTGCGCTTGTATTCGTTGCGCTCCTTCCTCGCCCTGCGACGTTCCGCCTCGATTGCGCGAATCATGCGGCGCTCTTCCGCCTCGCGCCTGTCACGCCTGACCTGTTCCGCGCAAACGGGGTCGGTCTTCGCATACATGCGCTTTGCGGTGTACGGACTCCAGTTCTTCGCTTCCTCGATGTGACGAGCAAGGAACTTGCCGAAGCGAGGATTGCGCTCCAGAAACCCGCACAGGTCGGGCGTGAGAAGCCGGAATAGTCCGGCCTTCGACAGCAGTTCGACCTTTGGTGTGATTCTGTAGAGCGCGATATAGTCCGCAACACACAGTCCGCAAGCGGGATCGTAAGCCCAATACTTGTATTTCGTATCGTCCCAGCCGTTCAGGATAACGTCGGGCTTGGGCAACAGCCGTTCGCAAAAGCCGTTTTCCTCGGCGCGAATCACCTTTACCCTGTACCACTTGTTTTGCTCTTGGCCTTGGATGCGCTGGACACGCGCATAGTCTGCCGTCGGGCCTCCGTTTTCGTGGAAGTCATAGACAAGATGCGGATGCACCATGTTGCTCCAAGACATATACTCGAATGTGTCGCGTATCGAATAGGTTTCCGAGTCCGTGCGCATCCGATAGACACATTTCATCATCAGTTTGCGCCCCTTGCGTCTGGAGTTTCCGGCAATCCACGCTTCAAAGACGGCCTCGCCGTTCTTGAGCGGCTTTATGAATCCATAGAGCCTTATGGACTTCTGCCGCCCGAGCCCGATGTGCGGATATGGCGTAGCGTCGCACCCGTGGTCTGATTCGTACCGCCTGATAAGTTCCTTGGCATTCATGGTTCGCACCTTCCTAGAGGTTGAAAAACAACTGTTGCGTTCCGACGGCATCGGCGATCTTCTTCGCCTTGCGCTTCGCTTCGGCTTTGGCGGCTTTTGCGGCGGCCTTCGCCGTGGCTACAACCTTCTTCGCGACGGATTTCGTCTCGGCCTTCGTGTCGGTCTTCTGCGTCGGTTTCTTCGGTGTGTGCGAGGTTTCCGGCTCGACTGTCCCCTCGGGAAATTCGCGCAGATACCTTTCCGCAATCGCAACGACAACATCAGCGTTGCCGCAACATCCGCCGTTCACTTTTCCGTGTTCGGCAATGTAGGCGTTCTTCATCACGGAAACGACATAGTTCCATGCGCCGTGAATGGTCTTGCCTTCTGCAAGGGCCTTTTCAAGCGTCTCGCTGTGCTTCTCGCGCAAGAGCATTTCCAACATCCGCTCTTCCATCGACGGAGAAACGGGCTTGCCCTGCTTCTTGCGCGGTGCGGTCTCTGGTGTAGCCTCTGGTGTGGCCTCTGGTGCGGCTTCCGGTGCGGCTTCCGGCGTGGTCTGCGGCGCTTCCGCTTCCGGCGTAGCCGTCTCGATTACTTCATTCTCGGTTGTCTCGTTCATGGTTCATTCTCCTTTCAGTGCATTGTTTACGTACCACCGCCAAGCGGCGATGGCTTTTTCACGGTCGCAACCGTAGAAAAGTTTTCCGTGATACGGCGTGAAAATCCAATATCCGCCGTCGATCTCGGCAAGAAGCTGTCCGGCTTTGCATTTTAGCAGCTGCATGATTTCCTCCTAGAGCATCTTGCGAAAGTTGTCCATCGCTTCGACGGCGTTGGAGTATGTGCCGAACAACTGTTCGTATGCTCCTACGCCTCGCTGATAGGTGTTCAGCCGATAGATTACGGCGTTGGTGTCCGTGTCGATCTCGGCGGTAAGCATGGCGTTGTCCCATCCGCAAATGCGCGAGACTTCGATTATGAGTTTCTTCCTGTCCATTGTTCACTCTCCTGTGTTGATTCCATAGCGCGTGAGAAGGTCGCGCAGTTGTTCCGGCATGTATCTCTTGCTTCCGAGTAGCATGACAATATCGTCATAGCCGTCGGCAGTCTCATCGGAAAACGCATCGGCGCATTCCATGTCGAACGAATTGGCGAAAGCCTCGCTCGTCTCTGCCGTCTTGATAATGTCGTAGATTCGGAGCGTAGTGTCCCCATACAACGGCGGATG
>Ga0310690_10000665_pt1 | contig 69849 bp, 63 predicted proteins | sample AusTroGonzalo_MG_2_FD_207661 | JGI IMG/M metagenome (GOLD analysis project Ga0310690, IMG submission 207661) | Bovine rumen microbial communities from tropical cattle in Woodstock, Queensland, Australia - Gonzalo_04 (v2) (version 2) | ecosystem: Host-associated > Mammals > Digestive system >...
CGACGGTGACAGTCCGGATGAGAGAAGTTTGTTTGTTTAATTTTTCAAAATATGCTGCCCTGATGTTTATTTAGGGCTTTTTTTATGTCATATTGCGAAAAAGACATCGAGTACATGAGGCGGGCAATCGAGCTTGCCAGGAAGGGCGGAGGCTTCGTCCATCCCAATCCTTTGGTTGGCTGTGTCATCGTTAAAGACGGCCAAGTCATCGCTGAAGGATATCACGAAAAATACGGCGAATTTCATGCAGAACGCAATGCTTTAACACATTGTAAAACAGAAACTAAAGATGCTTTACTTTATGTAACACTTGAACCTTGTTGCCACCATGGAAAAACGCCTCCATGCACCGAGATAATCATCGAAAAAGGCATCAAAAAAGTGTTTGTGGGCATCCTCGATCCGAACCCATTGGTGGCTGGTAAAGGCGTGAAGATTTTGCAAGATGCTGGCATCGAAGTCGAGGTCGGTATTTGTGAAAACGAGATTCGGGAATTGAATAAGGTGTTTTTGAAATACATCACCACCAAGCGACCATACGTCATCATGAAGACTGCTATGACCCTTGACGGGAAAATAGCAGCGCACACTGGCGATTCCAAATGGGTGACCAACGATGAATCACGCAAAATGGTGCATCAGTTACGTAGCGAAATGGCTGGCGTGGTGGTCGGAATCAACACCGTTCTCGCTGACGACCCAATGCTGAATTGTAGATTGGAAGGTAATCATCATCAGCCGATAAGAATTGTTGTTGATTCCAATTTAAGAATACCGATTGATTCTCAATTGGTTAAGACAGCGAAGGAATACAGAACGATTGTTGCGACAACCGTGTCCGATAATTGTAGAGACGCACGGCCGTGCGTCTCTACGGGCATAGAATTGATTCGATGCAAATCAAATAACAATCACGTTGACATCAACGACCTGATGACCAAATTAGGAGCAATGGGCATTGACTCACTTCTTCTTGAAGGTGGCGGGACCCTCAACGCTGCATTCCTAGAGGACGGTTGCGTTGATGAGGTGTGGGCGTTTATAGCACCGAAAATAATTGGCGGAAGCGAGGCTAAGACACCAGTTTCCGGCAAGGGAATCGACCGGATGTGCGATGCGATAAACTTGCAAGATATTGATATTCAGAGTATTAACGGAGATATTTTAATAAAAGGAAAGATATGTTCACGGGAATAATTGAGGAAATCGGGAAGGTGAAAGCCATAGTGCGGCATGCCAACAGCATCAAGCTGACCATCGCGGTCAAGAAGATTCTGGAGGACATGCATGTGGGCGACAGCATCTGCACCAACGGCGTTTGTCTGACGGTTACAACATTTGACAACGGCTCATACACAGCCGACGTGATGCCTGAAACGATGAATCGTACCAATTTCAAAGATTTGAGAATCAATGATTTAGTGAATTGCGAACGCGCGATGCCTGCAAACGGACGTTTCGGTGGCCATATCGTTTCGGGACATATCGACGGAACTGGCGTGATCTCGAAAATGAGCAGAGACGACAAGGCAATCCGCATAAAAATCGAGACGTGGCCTGAGATTTTGAAATATATCGTGGAAAAAGGCTCCATCACAATCGACGGTATCTCGTTGACAGTCACTGAGGTAAGCAACTTCGACTTCGGTGTTTCTATAATCGAGCACACTCAGGACTCCACCACTTTGACGAAGAAAAAAGTTGGCGAGACGGTCAATCTGGAGAACGACATCGTCGGAAAATACATCGAAAAATTTGTTGGGAGTTTTTCCGCCAAGAAAGATGAGAATTTACTTAACTTATTGAATGACAATAATTTTTTAGTATAAATGAACAAGGATTTTAACACTATTGAGGAAGCGTTGGAAGAGTTGCGCAACGGCAAGATGATTATCGTTGTTGACGACCCTGACCGTGAGAATGAAGGCGATTTGATTTGTGCGGCTGAGTTTGCGACCGTTGAAAACGTCAATTTCATGGCATCATACGGCAAAGGATTGATTTGTATGCCGATGAGCTCTGAGATTTGCAAACGACTGAAGCTCAATCAGATGGTGGTGGAAAATACTGACAACCACTGCACTGCGTTTACCGTTTCTATTGACCACAGAGACACCACTACGGGCATCTCGGCTGTTGAACGTTCCATCACAGCACGCAAGGTGGTTGAAGACGGCGCTCGTCCTGAGGATTTCCGTCGTCCGGGACATATGTTTCCGCTTGAGGCACGCCAAGGTGGAGTGTTGAAACGTGGCGGTCACACTGAGGCTACTGTCGATATGATGCGCCTCGCCGGATTGAAGGAATGTGGCTTGTGCTGCGAGATCATGCGCGAAGACGGCACTATGATGCGTACCACCGAGCTGGTGCAGTTTGCAAAAGCTAACAACTTGAAAATCACTTCGATAGCCGAGTTGATAAAATACCGCAGAAAGACAGAAGTGTTGGTGGAACGTGTCACTGAAGCTGAATTACCTACTAAATACGGCACTTTCAAAGCCATCGGTTTCGTAGACAAAATCACTGGCGAGCACCATGTGGCGTTGGTGAAAGGCGACCTGACCACCGATGAGCCTGTTTTGTGCCGCGTACACTCGGAATGCCTTACAGGCGACGCTTTCGGCTCGATGCGTTGCGACTGTGGCGAGCAGCTCCAGGAGGCTATGCGCCGTATCGAGGCGAAGGGCAGGGGCGTGTTGCTTTATCTCCGTCAGGAAGGGCGTGGCATCGGCTTGATAAACAAGCTCAAAGCATACACTTTGCAGGATAAAGGCATGGACACCGTCGAGGCCAACCTCGCACTCGGTTTCGCTGCTGACTTACGTGATTACGGCACCGGCGCTGAGATTTTGGCTGATTTGGGTGCTAAGAAAATCATCGTGATGACCAATAACCCGATGAAAATCAGTGGCTTGGAAGGCTATGGCATCGAAATCGTCGGTCGTGAACCAATCGAGATGACCTGCAACGAAAAGGATGCATTTTATCTTTACACGAAATACAAAAAAATGGGGCACATGCTACATGTAAAAGAAGTTAAGAGTCAGGAAACAGAAGACAGTAAAGACGCGATTAATCGCGTCTAATTGGATGCCCTTCGGGCAGAAATCCAACAAAATCTTTAAAAAAATCAAACAAAATGTTCTACGAAGAAAATTTTGAAAGATTTTAAAATAGATTTTGAAAGATTTTGAGCCGAAGGCGACCCAAATAAGAAATATAAACAATTAAAAATTAAATAGACATGAACATTTTAGAAGGGAAATTATTAGCTCAGGGCCAGAAAATCGCCATCGTGGCTGGCCGTTTCAACGAAATCATCACCAACAAGCTGCTTGGCGGCGCCATCGACGCTTTCAAACGTCATGGTGGCGACGAGAAAAACATTGATGTCGCTTGGGTTCCGGGCGCTTTCGAAATCCCGCTCGTGGCAAAGAAGATGGCTGCAAGCAAGAAATACGACGCTGTCGTGTGCTTGGGCGCTGTGATCCGTGGCGCTACACCACATTTCGACATGGTTGCCAACGAGGCCACTAAAGGCATCGCCACAGTAGGTCTTCAGACCGAAGTGCCTGTAATCTTTGGCGTTCTCACAACCGACAGTATTGAGCAGGCCGTCGAACGCGCTGGCTCCAAAGCCGGAAACAAGGGCTTCGAGGCAGTGACTACAGCTATCGAGATGGTGAATCTGCTGAAACAGATTTAAGACTTTAGACCTTAGACGTTAGACTTTAGAGGGGATTCTGTCTTGTGACGGAATCCTTTTTTGTTTTGACAGGATTAACAAAATTTACAGGATTTTGCCGCCGCCATTAATGCCCTTAACGCCCTTAATGGCATTAAAGCCCATAAAGTCGGCGGCAACACCGCCCTGTCATTTCGACCGAAGCGTAGCGGAGTGGAGAAATCTCAAACAAAATATTTACAATTTTCTTGACTTTTTTCAAAAAAAGTTGTATTTTTGCAGTGAAAAAATGGAGGATCATTATAATGACGACAAAAACGATTCAATATGATGGACGAAGTGCCGCATTAAAGCAGGTATTAGAGTTGTTTACAACGCTTGGAGGGCGAATAATTGACAAAGATGAAAGCCCATACGATCAAGAATTTGTAAAAAAAATTCGAAGGGGAGAAAAAAGCAAGAAACGCGAAGTTGACGTAGATAAAATTTGGGAATAACATGAGCTACAGAATCAATTTTTATGAAACCGCAGATGAAGACCTGGTCAAATGGAAGAAAAGCGGTCAAAAGATTATAATGGATAGGATTACTAAGTTGTTGAAAGACATAGCAGAACATCCATATAATGGCATTGGTAAACCTGAAGCTCTACGTCATGAATTAACTGGCAAATGGAGCCGTAGAATCAGCGATGAACATCGGATAGTATATGATGTTGACGAAATTTATAATGAAGTCAATGTGATTTCATTGTATGGACACTATGAAAAGTGATATTTTATGTTGTTATTAAAGAATTTTGTATATTTGCAGTGTTAAACAAATAAAATTTATTAAGAAACAGACAGTTATAAAACTATAAAGACATATAATTAAGGCGTTTTCGCTTTTCTTGGTTTGTGGAAATCTCGACAATTTCTTAATAACTACAAAAGGAAGTGGAAATGCTTGCGGTTTTAGCCGTGAGCTTTCTTGTTTGTAGTTATGGGTTGTCGAGAACCTCCACAAAGAACAAAAAGTTCGCGGTTTTTTTATTATTAATCACATAAATCATTAATCATGAAAAGAAAATTTATAATTTTGGTATTTACAATGTTTGTTTCGGTTGCGGCATATTCGCAACTTGAAGTCAAACAAGGCTCTTTCAAACAAGTTGACGGTTTCGTGAACATCAATCATGATAGGCAAACCGATGATAATGACCAGCCATATGCTGTCATTAAAGTAAAGACAGAAAACATCAACGACAAACAGCGTCGGGAATTGCAATTCCAAGGTGATGCACGAACATTTTGCGAGCTTGAATATCGTGATGGTGAAGTGTGGCTATATATCAGCTATTACGCCACTTTCCTAAAGATTTCACATCCCGATTTGAGCTCGACAGAGTTTTATTTGCCTTATGATATGGAGCCGAAAAGAGGGTATGAGTTGACGTTGGTCAACAACTCGCCGGCTGTTGATGAGGAAACCGTTAATAATCTTATGGAACGACTGGACCAGCTTGAGACTACAACAAGTGCTGTAGCAGTGAAGACAGAACAGAATGCACAAGCTATCGCTGAAAAATCACAACCTGTGCAAACCATTGACAGCTATAGTTTTTTGACGTTGAATGCGTCCTATAATAACTATGGCAAGCTTTCTTACGGTCTTACTTTCGGAAGCATGAATAAGATGGGATGGTTTGGAAGTCTGATGACAAATTTCAATTTCAAAGGACTTTCAACAGATTACGAATGCGGAAATGATTTTTTGGTCAACGATCACTATCCGTTGTACACAGGCAAAGAAGTTTATTCTTCGATTTCAGCCATAGGCGGTGTGATGTTCAGAGTAGCCAAGCCCCTGGCTTTAAGAGTTGGAGCTGGTTTCGGAATGCGAAACTTTGCCTATGAAATGATAGACGGCAAATATGTCAAGAATGCTGAGATAAGTACAACTGGAATTGAAGTTTCAGTAGGTGCACATTACAAAATTAGCAAATTTGTTGTTTCGCTTGATGTGGTTACAACTAATTTCAAGTATTATGAGGCAAAATTAGGTATAGGTATGGGTTATTAAAGTTAATATTATGAAAAAGATCAGTCTTATATTGTTTGTTTTTACAACATTATTAATAACATGTAAAAAAGCGCCTGAATTGAAGGTTTATAACCTCGAAATTGAAGAGAAAACTGTTGAATTGACAGCTTATTCAGCGACGGTCACAATGAAATACCATTATCCGACAAAACTTGAGTATGTGAATGCGTATTTAAGTGCAAGCACTTATTTCGAAAACTCTACTGTCGTCCATGCAGATATTAACGACAGTGTTTTTGTATTAAGTTTTGTTGATTTGCAAAATGCCACAAAATATTATTATAAAATAGAATATAGCAATGGCGTAAATATTGTTAATCTGGACATAAGAAGTTTTACCACTGATGAAAATTCAATAACGGCACCAACTGTTACGACAAAAACAATCGCTGAAATCACATCTGCAACTGCAAAGTGTGGAGGCAAAGTAACAAGCGATGGCGGTTCTGCTGTCACTATGCGAGGAGTTTGCTGGAGTGAATATCAAGAACCTACAACTGATGACCCACATACAACTGATGGTACAGGAACTGGTGATTTCACATCTTTAGTAACCGGATTGACTGGATTTACCAAATATTATATAAGAGCATATGCCACAAATGATTTCGGCACAGCCTATGGAGAAGAATTTGAGTTTACAACTTTGGCGGGAATACCAACTGTGACAACAAATTCGGTGACATCTATTACCGCTACATCTGCAATGTGTAGTGGCGAAATTATTAGTGATGGCGGCGATGATGTTTTGGCAAGAGGTGTTTGTTGGAGCACGAACCAGAACCCGACAATTGATGATAATCATACAGCTGATGGCACGGGAATAGGATATTTTGTTTCTTCGATAACAGGTCTCGAAAACAATACAACTTATTACGTGCGTGCTTATGCGACAAATTCCATAGGAACATCTTACGGAGAAGAACGCAACTTTGAAACACATGCAGGACTTGCAATCATTACAACTTCTGAAATAACCAATATCACTTCAACATCGGCATTAAGTGGTGGCAACATAATAAATGATGGAGGATTCAACATCACGGCAAGAGGTGTTTGTTGGAGCACGAGCCAAAATCCAACAATAAGTGACTCTCACACGACAGACGGCAATGGAACTGGTGCTTTTACGAGTAATATGAACAACTTGGACGACAACACTGTTTATTATGTGAGAGCATATGCCACCAACAGTGAGGGCACAAGTTATGGTGAGCAGAAAACATTCAAAACTCTAGAAGAGATAAATGCCCCGACGGTTACAACACGATACGTCTCCGATATCACTGCATATTCGGCTATATCTGGCGGCACCGTGACAAACGATGGCGGTTTGGATGTTACAGCAAGAGGCGTATGCTGGAGCACAAACGAGAACCCAACCATTAATGATTTGCATACAAATGATGGAACTGGACTCGGAACTTTTACAAGTGAAATAACAAGTTTGTCTGACAACACTACTTATTATGTCAGAGCATATGCGACAAATGGTAATGGCACTTCATATGGCGAACAAAGAACATTTGCGACTTTGCAAGGTGCCGTTTTGCCAACGGTTACTACACGGCCAGTAAATGATATCACTTCAAACTCGGCAACATGCGGTGGCAATGTCACGAGCGACGGCGGTTCTGATGTGACTGCAAGGGGCGTATGCTGGAGTACGTTGCAAAATCCGACAATTGATGACAGTCATACCAACGACGGCACAGGAACAGGCTCGTTTTTCAGCAACTTGACAGGTCTGGACGATAATACTGTTTATTATGTGAGAGCTTATGCAACTAATGAAGCTGGGACAGCATATGGCGATGAAAAGACATTCTCCACGGAGCAAGGTCAGACGTGGACAAATGGCGTATTGCCTGGGGTTTTCTCAATAAGTGCCACAAAACAAGTGTATTTTTCACAGGGCAACTTGCAGTATATAGGAAGTGCCTCAACACCATATTGGAAATTTGCAAATAACCAATGGGAGTATTTTGGTGATAATGACATGAAACAGGGTAACGATAGAGATCTGTTTTGTTGGGGAACTAGTGGTTACAACCATGGCGCAGTTTGTTATCAACCATGGCACAATGGAAGCACCACCAACTCAGATTATTGGGCTTATGGCATGCAATATTATAGTCTTAGTGATTCAACTGGAAAAGCAGATTGGGGATATAATGCAATTCTAAATGGAGGAAATCAGGAAAACCAATGGCATACACTGTCAATACTAGAATGGGAATATTTATTATCATATAGAATGACATCATCAGGGAAACGATTTGCAAAGGGACGTATAAATGATATCAATGGAATAATATTACTACCTGATGGTTGGATCAACAATTATTATTCAATAAATGAGGTTAATAACTCATCTGCAAGTTTTGAATCCAATGTTTTAGATGCCACGACTTGGATTGATTATTTTGAAATACACGGCGCGGTATTCTTGCCCGCAGCTGGTGCAAGTGGTGGAAATACCGTAGGTAATATTAACACTTATGGTTGTTATTATTCAACTTCATTAAAATCTGATGGGGTAGCCGGTTTTGAATTTTTTGATTCAGGGATCGTTTTATCAATTTATTATCAACGCTTCTCTGGTCGAAGTGTACGTCTCGTAAAAGATGTAGAATAAAACAATTATATATTATCTCCAACACCACCTCCAAGCCAACAATTTTAGGCAATGGGAGGTGGTGTTTTTATCTTGTTAATCTTGTAAATCCTGTCAAAAAAAAAAGAAACCCAGTTTTACCCCAACCTAAACACAAGTCTCAACATCCCATCTTGGTACCTTGAGCTGGTAATCCTGAATGTCCCGATTTCTCCAGTGTGCTGCACGTGGTCGCCGGCGCAGAGGCACTCGTCGTAGTCGCCAATTTTCACTATGCGGACAGTGTCGGAGGCGTTGTCGGGAAGGCGCTCCATGTCGAAACAGTGCTTCACCTCATCCTGAGTCGCATATTCGATGGTCACAGGTAAGTCCTTCTGTATCACTTCGTTAACACGGTCTTCAATGGATTTTATCTCCTCTGGTGTCAACGCACGTGGAAACACATAGTCGAGCTTCGATTTCTCGCGCTCTACGTGCGACTTGCATGAGCGTCTGCAGCCCCACATCTTCACCATAGTGCCGTTAAGGATGTGTTCCGCGGTGTGCATCGGCGGATATTCCTTTTTATTGTGCTCGTTTATTATCTCTTCCATGATCTGTAAGGATTTTCCGACAAATACGCGTTGTAATATCGTTTGTCGCCAGTGACCTCTTTGCCAAGCCATGACGGTTTGTCGAAGAGGTCGCTTTCGCTATCAAGCTCAATCTCCGCCATCACGAGTCCTTCATTTTCGCCATGAAATTCATCAACTTCCCAAACATGCTTGCCATCTTTATTCTTAATAAGATGACGAGTCTTGTCAATGACGCCTGGCTCGACGAGCTTCAATAACGACTGCGCATCGGCGAGAGGAATCTCTTTCTCCCACTCGAAACGCGACAAACCAGTGTCGTTGGTCGTCCCTTTGATGGTGATGAAGCCTTTGTCGCCCTTGATTCTGATACGGACCACACGCTCGGGAACACGGCTTAAGTATCCTTGAGTGATTCTCACCGAAGCGTAAGCCTCTGATTTATAATCACCTGCAACCAAAAACTTCCGTTCAATCTCCTGGGCCATAACTATTCTTTGTCAAATTCTTCAATTTCCTTAACGATATTCTCGATTAGGCGTTCCTTCAAGTCGTAAAGCTCGTCGGAAATGTCGCATTTGTAGTAATGCGGGTTGATGAGACGTTTCTCGGTCTCGTCCATGTGGTCAAGATTATCGAGATAATAGGCGCGTTTTTCCTGAATCGGGATGTCCTCGAGGATGGTCTTGCCGTCTTTCATCACCTGCGGCTGCAAAATTCTGAACTCGTATTTTCCTGCAGGGAAAGTGGTCGATTTCAGGCGGTCGGTCTCGTCGCGGAGAGTTATTTCCTCATGATTTTCAATGGCTTGCGAGAGCTTGTCGCCACGCAGACATGTCACGTCGACCTTGAATTTGTTGTTGCGGATGATGCGGTAGGTGATCTGGAAACCCGGGTTGATGAGCTTGCTGCTTTCCTCGGAGCGTTTCAACACCGGCATGTCGTCGACTTGCACGAGTTTATACACATTTCCGAAGCAAGGGTTATGTTTGCTTGTCGCGATGGCATCGCCCACGCCGTAGCTGTCGACTTTGCAGCCTTGGCGTTCCAGCTCGGTGATGAGGTATTCGTCTAACGCGTTGGTAGCGAATATCTTACAGTTTTTCAGACCTGCGTTGTCGAGCATCTCGCGGGCATGAATCGAGAGGTAAGTCAAGTCGCCGCTGTCGAGACGGATGCCATATCCGTAAGGGTAGGAGTCATCTATGCCGTTGGCTTTGAACGCTTTGATGGCGTTTTTCACGCCGCAGCGCAGGGTGTCGTATGTGTCGACGAGAAGTATCAGAATCTCATTTTTGTGTGTCTTGATATATTTGTCGAACGCTTCGTATTCGCCTTTCACCGTTGCGCCGAACGAGGTGACGTAGCTATGTGCCATTGTTCCTGATGACGGGAACCCGAACTCTACGCCTGTAGCGATATTTGATGTGTTGGCGCATCCTCCGATGTATGCAGCTTTTCCGCCGTATATTGCAGCCCACGGACCGTGTGCGCGGCGGCTTCCGAACTCGCTGACAGGCTTGGTGGTGCTACGTGTCACACGCGACGCCTTGGTGGCAACAGCCATCTGATGGTTCATGATGCAAAGCATCGGAGTCTCAAGCACTTGCGCCTCGATGATAGGTCCTTCGATAGTGATAATAGGCTGTTTCGGGAACGCTATCTCACCTTCGCGCATGGCGTAAATGTTGCCTGTAAACTTCATCTTGGCGAAATATTTGCGTACCTCGGCGTATTCTTCGCCAGGCAAAAACTGCTCAAAGAAGCTCTCAGGGGCTTTTCCGAGGCCTTCGACCATCTTCAGAACCTCGCGCACGCCGCTCACTACCGCCCAGTTGTTGGTGTCAGGAGCTTTGCGGTAAAAAAGATTAAAAATGGCACGTTTGTTTTGCATCCCATTGTCATAGAACGACTTACCCATCGTGTACTGGTACTTGTCGGAGCAATACGAAATGTTCAAATCCATAATTTGCTAAAATTTTCTGCAAAGATAGTAAAAAGACTTTAGACTTTAGACTTTAGACCTTAGATTTTTTGTATTTTTGCATGATGATTCAAACTATTATGAGAAAGCTGTTTTTATTTATAATACTCATTTCTTCGGGCTTCGTTGCTTTTTCGCAGAAGCCTGTAAACCTTGAAAATGTTGAGATTCCGGGGAAAATTGATGGCCGCACGGAGCGTGTCATTGTGCACAAGGGATACACTGTTTCGTACAATGCCGACTGGAAGATCCCCAACTGGGTGGCGTACGAGCTCACCGATGTGGAGGTGGCGGGCGAGGAGCCGCGTGCCAAGAAGTTCGTGCCCGACCCGATGGTGCCCAAATACGAGTCGGCGACCACTGACGACTACAAAAACACCGGCTGGGACCGCGGTCACATGGCGCCGGCAGCCGACATGAAATGGGATCCGCAGGCGATGAAAGAGTCGTTTTACCTGTCGAATGTGTGTCCGCAGAACAGAAATCTCAATGCTGGCGCGTGGAAAGACCTCGAGGAGCAGGTGCGCGACCTCGCGGCGCAGAAAGGACGCGTCTATGTGGTGTGCGGACCGATAGTAGCGGCTGATTATCAGACTATTGGCGCAAACAAAGTGGTGATTCCGAGTGCGTTTTTCAAGGTGTTGTTGCAGGAGGAAAACGGCAAGATTCACACCATCGGCTTCGTTTATGAGAATGTGGCGGGCCGTCGTCCGATGTCGACTTACGCCATGACTGTCGACGAGGTTGAAGAGCTGACTGGCATCGATTTCTTCCCGTCGTTGCCCGACAAGGTTGAGAAAAGGGCAGAGGCCGAGGTCGATTTCACAAAGTGGACGGTGAAGTAGAATTTTTTCAAAAACCTCTTGTTTATAATCTATAAATAATAATGAGTGAAATTCCCATACGGAATCTGGCGATTCCATTGGGGGTGATAAAAAATTTCACGATGCTTAGGAAGGATGGTATTCAATAATCTGCTGCAAAAATATACTAAAAATCCTTATCAGTCAAGCGGAAAAGTGTTAAAAAATTTTAACAAAAGTGCAAGAAAATGAACCAAATCTTAAAATTTTTTAACATTTCTGTGTAACTTTTGTAAAATGAAAGGAATTTTTGTATCTTTGTAGGTTGTAAAACTAAATTTTTTATGGCATCGTTACAACAACGCGATGAATTGCATCGCACTATATGGAGCATGGCCGACGAACTGCGTGGCGCAGTGGGCGGCTGGGAATTCAAGGCGTATGTGTTGGGCACGCTTTTCTATCGTTTTATCTCTGAGAATCTTACGGATTACATCAACAAGCTGCAAAAGGATGCGGGCGTGGATGGTTTCGATTATGCCGAATTGAGTGACGAGGAAGCCGAATCGGCCCGTCAGCAGATGGTCGAGGAGAAAGGTTTCTTCATCTTGCCTTCACAGCTTTTCCAGAATGTCTGCAAGACCTGTACGGACGACGACAACCTCAACATGACCTTGTCCAAAATCTTTACGGCCATCGAAGGCTCGGCTATGGGTACGGAGAGCGAGGACGACATGAAAGGCCTCTTCAGTGACTTCAACGTGGACAGCACACAATTGGGTGGCGACGTGAAGACGCGAAACAAATTGATTTCGAAAGTGCTGCTCAAGGTGCGCGACATGGACCTTGGCGACGACTTCCAAGAGAACAAAATCGATGCCTTTGGCGATGCGTATGAGTTTCTGATGACCATGTATGCCTCGAATGCGGGAAAGAGTGGCGGCGAGTTCTTCACGCCTCAAGAGGTGTCGGAGTTGCTGGCACGTCTTACTGCCGCCGATGGCCACACCATCCGCTCGGTTTACGACCCTGCCTGTGGCTCGGGTTCGCTGTTGCTGAAGTTCTCAAAGACCATAGGGAAGGAGAACCCCGCCTTGAAATACTACGGCCAGGAGATTAACCCGACGACCTACAACCTGTGTCGTATCAACATGTTTCTGCACAACATCAACTACGACAACTTCGACATCCGTTTGGGCAACACACTGCTCAGCCCACAGCACCGCGATTTTGAGCCTTTCGATGCTATAGTGAGTAATCCTCCTTACAGCATCCCATGGGAAGGGTCTAAAAATCCTTTGCTTATTAACGACGACCGCTATTCTGGTCCGGGAGTGTTGGCGCCTGATAGTACTTCCGACCTTGCTTTCACGCTGCACATGTTGCGTTCGCTGAGCGAGAGTGGAACTGCCGCAATCGTTGAGTTCCCAGGTGTGCTTTATCGTGGCGGTAAGGAAAAAGCAATTCGTCATTGGCTTGTTGAAAACAACTATATTGATACTATTATTCAGCTGCCTGCTAACCTCTTCTTCGGTGTTGGTATTGCTACATGTATTATTGTGTTGCGCAAAGGTCGCCGTCCTGATAACAAGGTGTTGTTTATCGATGCCTCGAAGGAGTTTGAGAAAAACGGCAACAAAAACAGGCTTACCGCTGTCAACCAAGATCACATTTTCGATGTGTTCAAAGATCGTAAGGAAGAGCAGTATTTCTCGCGTCTTGTACCTAAAGACGATATCCTCAACAACGACAGCAATCTTTCGGTTTCAAGCTATGTTGAGCAGGAAGATACTCGTGAAATAATTGACATTGAAAAGGTTAACGCCACGCTTGAAACGCTCATCGCTGAAGGTAATGAACTGAATGTGAAGATTGCTGGAATTATTAAAGAATTAGCAGAATAAGATGGGACTGAAATTCCACATAGAAGGCACAGAAGAATTTGGGTATTCCACCTGCAACAGGTGTTTGTATACATATTATAACTTCATGAATACTGTGAAGAGAGTGTGTGCTCGCTATAATAATGCATCTGTGTGGGATTTGAATGGATATGCCGCTCATTTCTGTTATGTTAGGCTTAAATCTTTTGACACGCTATTAAAGGTAATTATTAAGCATAAAGATTATGTTACGGCTAATTGTATATTAAGAATGCTAGGTGATAGTGTGTCGATCTTTTATCTGATTTATATGGAGAGAGATTCGCAGATGCGATGGTTAAGACATGCTTTATATGTTATAGATGGTTGCGAACGAAATATGGCTGCACTTCCTGAGGACGATAAAACAAACGATGGAACAATGCCTGATAATGAGCTGATTATCTTAAAAGAGGAAAACCGTTATAATCGAGATTATAGAGAACAATTAAAACATCAAGCACAAATGATAATAGACGCTTCTCCACTCAAAAACAGAGATAAAGACGCGTTTGACAAAATTGTAAAAGACAGGAATTGGAAATTTAAAGAATTTAAAACGTATAAAAAAGTTGGTTCTAATCAATATAAATGGGCTGAATTGTATGATAAGATAGGTATGTGCGAGTGCTATGATTTTCTATCATTTATCTCACAATATGCACATGGTTTGAGTATGAGCAATTTGGTTATGGATATGAATGAGCGCAATCTTGATGGGGTTGTAGGTGAAACTTTTCATTTAATAAAAAGGCTAAATGCATATATGATGCATTATTATTTTCTTGATTATGAATATATTATGAATGGACTGTTTGAGCCAGAAATGCGTGATAAACTTTTGGCTTGTTATGATGAACAACATCGGCCAAGCATTGAAAAGTGGAATCAAACAATTCATAACTTGATGTTAAAGAAGGGGTTTTTATGGTAGAGTGGAAGAAATTAGGAGATGTTTGTGATGTTTTAAATGGTTTTTCATTTAAAAGTCAGGATTATACTCAAGACGGTATAAGGGTTATCAGAATATCAGATGTGCAAAGTGGTTATATTTCTGATAAAGACAAAGTTTTTTATCCGTATGAAAAACTAAATGAATTCAAAAAATATGTTTTGAACGAGGGTGATATTGTAATGTCATTAACAGGGAATCCGGGTAGAATTGCGGTTATTGATAGTTGCAGTATTCCTTGTGCTTTAAACCAACGCGTAGCATGTTTAAGAGCTAAAAATGTTATTGGGTCATATCTGTTTTATTTGTTTAATTGCAAGGAATTTGAGTCTATTGCTTTAGCTAATTCGACTGGTGGAGCGCAAAAGAATCTTAGCACAACATGGCTTAATAATCATATTATACCAATTCCTTCTCTCTCCGAGCAATCTCGCATTGTCTCAATTCTTGATACGTTTTCTGATTCAATCGACAATCTCAAACAGCAAATTGAGCAACGTCGCAAACAATATGAGCATTATCGCGACCAACTTCTTGACCTTGAGGGGAAAGAGGGAGTTGAAATGAAGAAACTCAAAGAAATATTTGATACTCGTAATGGCTATACGCCTTCTACAAAAAATGCAGAGTTTTGGGACAATGGTATCATTCCATGGTTCAGGATGGAAGATATTAGAGATAATGGTAGGATATTAAGTGATTCTAATCTTCATATTACACCTGAAGCTATAAAAGGCAGCGGTTTATTCAAAGCTAATTCTATAATATTAGCAACATCAGCAACTATTGGAGAGCATGCCCTGATTTTGGTTGATCATTTGAGTAATCAACGCTTTACGAATTTTTATCCTAAAAAAGCATCTATGGATAAGATTAACATGAAGTTTTATTATTACTACATGTTTATAATTGACGAGTGGTGTAAACAGCATACACATCAAGGTGGTTTTGCTTCTGTAGATATGGATGGTCTTTACAAATTAGAGATTCCATTACCATCTCTCGAAGAGCAATCCCGAATTGTCTCCATTCTCGACACCTTCGAGGCAAGCATCGCAAACCTCGAAGCTCAGCTCAAGGAGCGAGAAAAGCAGTATGAATATTATAGAAACACATTGTTAACTTTTGAGTAATCAATAGTGGGGTAAATGAAAACAATAAAACTAATATTATATAAAATAGCAGATTTTTTTGACACTATTTTCAATAAAAGGGAAGAAGACCCCATTTTCGCTTTTATTTTTGATTATTTATTCAAACGTATTTTAGCATTTGTAATTATATCTGTCGGTTCGCTTTTTGTTGTCCATGAAGTAAAAGTCATTATTAGTGAAAATGAATTGGCAAGAGAGAAAAAAGATTTGGCTAAAATCGAAGTCGAAAACTATGTAGAGAAAGTAGAGGCGTTGGATTTATCCTCAGAAGATTATGAGAGTCTTTTAGTTTTTGAGAACGATTTATTGGTTTACATCAAAAACTATGAGGAATTTAAACAACTAAGACCTGTACTGAAATCTAATGATTCGTTAAATCCATTTCAAAGTTATTTTAATTATGGTTACAAACTTCTAGCATTGAAAGATAGAATAATTGAAGAGATGTATCCTGTAGTTATAAAAAATAATTGGACAGATCTTGAACAAGATTTAAATTTGTTAGTTGCTAGAATAAATTCTTGGAAAAAAGATTATTCGGAAGCATTAAAAAAATATCAAGAGTTTTTAAAAGAAAGCGATTTTGAAAAAAAAACAAAAGAAATGATTGAAAAATACAAAAATAAGCCTCAAGGAGAAAGAACAATAGAAGATGTAAATGAAATTAGCAGATATACACATACAGCGCAAGAATCATTAAGATATGCAAATTATTTGCATAAAAAGTTTCAAAGTGATGAATATTATAAAATAGAAGGATGTTTCTTTGAAATAGCTAATGATTATGATAGGAGGGTTAAAACAATGTTGAAACAGTCAGATTGAATATTAAGTGAAGTTAGATAACTAATAGATAAATTTGGCTTAATAAATAAGAGTGATTGAGGAGTGGTGATCAATTAAAACAGTTATTAGAAACTACTTTAGACATACTATATGCAACAATACAACGTCATAGCGGAACAGGAAAACAGCACGGTGATGGCTCACTACGAGCCGATGCCGCGTGAGGAAAAAGGCTACCAGAGTGAGGCTGCACTGGAAGCTGCGTTCATCCAACAGCTTGTTGAACAAGGCTACGAGCGAGTCGATATCAAATCGGAAGAGCAGCTTATTGCCAACCTCCGTCGGCAGATGGAACGCCTCAACAAGCTTACGTTTTCCGATAAGGAATGGAACCAGTTGTTCAACCAGCACATCGCTTCTCCGCAAATGACGATTGAAGACAAAACCGAGCGTATTCAACGTTCAGAGATTGTCAATATTACCCGCGATAATGGAAGCTCACAAAATGTGAAACTTATCGATAAGAAAGATATCCATAACAACCATCTTCAGGTGCTCAACCAATATGTGCCGGAAGGCGGAGCGCACGAAAACCGCTACGATGTCACAATTCTTGTTAATGGTTTGCCGCTAGTGCATTGCGAACTGAAACGTCGTGGAGTGCCGCTGAAAGAGGCTTTTAACCAAATAAACCGTTATGAGAGAGACTCATTCTGGGCTGGTAGCAGATTGTACAACTACGTCCAGATTTTCCTTATCTCTAACGGCACTGAAACGAAGTATTATTCAAACACAACACGTTATGCTCACGTTGCGGCAGTCAACAAAGGGAAAGCGATAAAAACACAGTCGCAATCATTCGAGTTTACATCATATTGGGCCGATGCCGAAAATAACGCCATCCTCGATTTGCGTGATTTCACGAAGACCTTTATGGCGAAGTCTTCGTTGCTGAATGTATTGACAAAATATTGCGTTTTTACAGTAGATAAAAACCTGCTGGTGATGCGTCCTTATCAGATTGCGGCAACAGAGCGCATTTTGCTTCGCATAAAGCATGCCACGATGAACAAATGGCAAGGGACAACAAAGGCGGGCGGCTACATCTGGCACACAACAGGCAGCGGAAAGACATTGACTTCGTTTAAGACGGCTCAGCTGGCATCGAATCTGCCGGAAATTGACAAGGTGCTTTTCATTGTCGATAGAAAAGACTTGGACTATCAGACAATGAAGGAATACGACAACTTTGAGAAAGGTTGCGCAAACAGCAACACTTCGTCGAACATCCTTCAACGTCAGCTCAACGATGCGGCAGACCAGCGAAAAATCATCATCACCACAATTCAGAAACTATCTACACTGCTTAAGAAAAAGCGTGAAATAAAGTGTGCCGATAAAAATGTGGTGCTCATATTCGACGAATGTCACCGTTCGCAGTTTGGCGACATGCATGTGATGATTACGAAAGCCTTCAAGAAATACTATATATTCGGTTTTACAGGCACTCCGATATTCGCAAAGAATGCCGGTCAGGGTAAATACACCATGCTTCGAACAACTGGACAGGCATTCGGCGATCAGCTGCACACTTACACCATTATCGATGCAATTCGCGATAAAAACGTGCTCCAGTTTAAGGTAGATTACATACAAACCGTTAAAGCGAAAAACAACATTGCCGACAAGCAGGTTTGGGGCATTGAGACAGACGAAGCACTACAATCACCAAAGCGAATCAGCAACAATGTTCAATATATTCTTGAACATTTTGCACAGAAAACCAAACAGCAGTTCCGTTATTCGCACAGCGTTATAGCCAATGTGGCTGATGTGGCGAAAAATCTGAAGATTCAGGAAGAAAAGCAGAAAAACATACTGGGCGGTTTCAACTCGATTTTCTGTGTTGATAGTATCCCTTCAGCCATAAAGTATTACAAGGAGTTTCAGCGTCAAATGCAGGATAAGCCTGAAGATGAGCGTTTGCGTATTGCTACTATTTTCACATATTCAGCCAACGAAGCTGAAGATGAAAACGGCTTTCTCGACGATGAAGATCCTGCCGACACAGGCTCACTGGATGCAACATCGCGTGACTTTCTCGATAGAGCGATAGCAGATTACAACAAGATGTTCGGCACCAAATATTCAACCGACAGCGAGAAATTCCAAAACTACTACAAAGATCTTTCGCTGAGGATGAAAAACCGTGAAATTGACCTGTTGATTGTAGTCAGCATGTTTCTCACAGGCTTCGATGCAAAGACATTGAACACACTTTGGGTGGACAAGAACTTGAAGATGCACGGCTTGTTGCAAGCTTTCAGCCGCACCAACCGAATCCTTAACAGCATCAAAGATTGCGGAAATATTGTCTGTTTCCGGAATTTGGAGGAAGCCACAAATGAGTCGTTTGCATTGTTTGGCGATAAAGATGCGGCAGGTGTAGTGTTGATGAGGCCGTTTGAGGATTATTATTACGGATACGATGATGAGAAAGGCAAACATATTTTAGGTTACAAAGAAATTGTTGACGATTTGCTTGCGAAATATGCATTGCCGCTCAATCCGTTGAATTTCACTCTCGAAGAGAAGAAAGAATTTGTAAAACTCATTGGCGGAGTACTTAAACTGCAAAACTTGTTGTCGGCATTCGATGAGTTTACACCAGATAAGACTATCGTCAGCGACTTCGATATGCAGGATTACCTGACTTGGTACAACAATCTGCATGAAGAGCTTCGCAAACCGCAAGTAGGCGAGAAGGAAAGCATAGAGGACGACCTTGTGTTTGAAATGGAATTGGTTAAACAGATTCAGATTAACATTCCGTATATTCTTCAGTTGGTCAAGCAATATCACGATGAGAATTGTCAGGATAAGACCATTATTGCCAAGATTCAGAAAGCAATTGGTTCAAGTCCTGATTTGCGTAACAAGCGCGACCTCATTATGCAATTCATTGAGAATATGACGCCACAAGGCGGCAAAGACATATCTGACGAGTGGAACGAATATGTTGACCGTCAATGCGAGCAGGAGCTTGAAGACATCATCAAAGAAGAGAAGCTCAATCCTGATGAGACCCGCAAATTCATGGATCAAGCTTTTGATGACGGATATGTTACCACAACGGGAGTTGCAATAACAAAGGTCTTGCCACCAATGCCGTTATTCGGTGCCGGCATAAACCGTGAAGTCAAGAAAACCACAGTTATAGAAAAACTTCAAACTTTCTTCTCGAAATTCTTCGGACTTTTTGGTGGAGTTTTCAGAAAAAAGAAAATGGTGCTTTACACACAGGAAGAAGAAACCCTCAATGCTAACATGGCCGCCGAAGCAGAGTACGACTGCGGAGATTAACTTTCATGGCTTCGCCCCCACGTGGTTCACAGCACCGGCCCGCGCCAGACGACGGTCAGAGTATCGGATGGCGCTTGACTTTTTGGTTACTTTTTTGTCAAGAAAAAAGTAACAAGAAAATATAAAATAAACCTCTGAACTTTCAAAAGTTTTTCGTACCTTTGCAAAGACAACATTTAGCATTTATAATGTCTGACAATCATCCATATCTTAACTTCGATGAGTACATCCGGCAAGGGGAGCCGTCGCAAAAGGAGAAGGCCTTGAACTGGGAGACGGCTATTGGCTTGCAGGCTGTAGATGGGCTCCGTGTGTCGGATTATCTGCGAGAGACCGCTCAAAAGCATATCGAAGGGGAGATTTCGTCAGATGAGGTTAAACGGCGCATCAAAGAGTATTATCAAACAAAAACCAAGCGCGAACCGGATGACTATGAGTGTCAGGAAGCGGATAGCGTGTCAAGCAACATTCAGGAAATACTGGCGACAAACACTCTCGATTTCTCAGTCAGAGGCTATATGGCTTTGCATCGGAAAATTTTTGATGGGGTTTTCAAACATGCTGGTAAGCTGCGCGAATGCGACATCACAAAAAAGGAGTGGGTGCTGGAATGGGATACGGTCGATTATCTGTTCTGGCAAGACTTGCACCGTGCTTTGGAATACGATATCGCAAAAGAACGCGAATTCAGCTACAAAGGCATCTCGCAAGATGATTTGATAAAACATGTCGCCAGATTTACTTCAGATCTTTGGCAAATCCACGCTTTCGGCGAAGGCAACACCCGAACAACTGCGGTTTTCATTATTCAGTATCTGCGGTCGTTGGGTTTTGAAGTGACTAACGATATGTTTGCCAAGCATTCTTGGTATTTCCGCAATGCTCTCGTCCGTGCCAATTACAAAAGTGCAGTGAAAGGCATTGATTATTCGCCAGTTTATCTGGAAAGATTCTTCCGCAACCTTCTTCTTGGCGAGCAGTGGGATTTGCGAAACCGCTATCTGCATATTCATCCTACGGAAGAGTGGAGCATGCAACCTAATATGGCAGACCCTACAAGTACCCGAACAAGTACCGAACAAGTACCCGAACAAGTTGATAATTTATTCTATACCAATAATCAATTAATAATCGGATTGATTAAGGAAATTGGATATGAAGAAATTTCAATATCTCAAATGATGAGCAAATTGGGATTAAAACACAGACCAAATTTCCTCGAATATCATTTAAATCCTGCCATTGCTGAAGGTTATGTCAGGATGTTATACCCGCAATCGCCTCGCCATCCTCGCCAGAAATACCTTCTCACAGTGAAAGGATTGTCGCTTTACAAAGAAATTTCAAGATAAAATGAAACACATTCAATATACCACCCAAGGCACCTGCTCAGTCCTCATCGATGCCACAGCCGACGATAACGACGTCATCCAACAGGTGTTCTTCCTCGGAGGATGCAACGGCAACCTTCAAGGCATCTGCCGCCTCGTCACAGGACAGAAAATCGACGACGTCATCAGCAAACTCAACGGCATCCGCTGCGGCGGCAAACCCACTTCATGCCCCGACCAGCTCTGCCGAGCGCTGGAACAACTGAAAATGCAGAAATAATATTCAAAAAATTTGCCGATATCGGCAAAAATTGTATCTTTGCAGCGGTTTTTAACTATAAATTTGCCGATATATGGAGTATATCTCAGTCAGCCAGTTTGCCGAAAAGTTCGGAGTAAGCGAGCGAACAGCCCGTAATTACTGCACTTCCGGAAAAATCAACGGTGCTTTCATAACGGGAAAGACATGGAATATCCCTGCCGATGCGCCATTGCCGAAAAAAGGCAAAACAAAAGCATCAGAATTGCTCACACGTCTGCGTGAAGAGAAAGACATCCGTATGAAAGGCGGCATATATCACCGCATACAAATTGATTTGACATACAACTCCAACCATATCGAGGGCAGCCGCCTGACAAAGGATCAGACTCGGCTGATTTTTGAGACCAACACAATCGGCATAACCACCGAAAATACCAATGTTGACGATATTATGGAGACGGTGAACCATTTCCGTTGCATCGACTATATAATCGACCACGCTGCCGAAAAAATCACAGAAGCACATATCAAACAGTTGCATCTGTTATTGAAAACAAACACATCGGATAGCCGGAAACCTTGGTTCGCGGTCGGCGATTACAAGCGTTTGGCAAACGAGATTGGAGGAGAGACAACGACAATGCCTGAGGAGGTCCACAAAGCTGTAAAAGCTTTATTATCAGACTATTATTCGATAAAACAAGTCGAGTTTGACAACATTCTTGATTTTCATGTGAGATTTGAACGCATACATCCGTTTCAAGACGGCAACGGCCGCATCGGGCGACTGTTGATGTTTTGGCAATGTCTGCAAAGTGGCATTGTTCCGTTTATAATCACTGAAGATTTGCGATTATTTTACTATCGTGGACTACAAAAATGGGGCAATATCAATGGATATCTCCGCGATACTTGCTTGACTGCTCAAGACAATTTCAAGGCATTTATGACTTACTTCAAAATAGCTTTCTGAATAGCCTTCAAAACCAGATCCTCCATTATAAAATATGTCTCGGCATTCGGATGGCAGCCGTCGTCACTCATCGATTTCGGCAGACCGAGCTGCTCGTCGGCTAATGCTGAATGGTAGTCGACATAAACTATCGCGTTAGCTGAGGCATATTCTTTCAGGCTGTTGTTGATATCCACGATGGTCTGCCCGACATTCTTAATCGCGGGTCTCCACGGAAACGCCTTGCATGGCGGTATCGAGCTGATGATTGGGACGATGCCGTTGGCTTTGGCGATGTTGCACATGGCGATGATGTTTTCGACGACACGCTCAGGCGACACCCAATACTCGTTGTGTGCCACGTCGTTGGTGCCAGCCATGATGACCACAGCCTTCGGACGAAGCGCCACCACATCGTCGGAAAACCTCACAAGCATCTGAGTCGATGTCTGTCCGCTGATGCCTCTTCCACAGAAATGATTGTCAGTGAAGAAGTTAGGATGAAAATAAGCCCAGAGTTCTGTTATCGAATTGCCCATAAAAACCACCTCTGGGTAATCCTTTGCGGCGATAATCCTCTCGTTGTCGGCCTTGTAAACGTCAGAGCCGAACCAGTCTTGCGCGAAACCAAAAATCGACATGGTCATCAAAATGATTATGATTGCTAATTTTTTCATGATTAAAATTTTTGCAAATATACAAATTATTCATAATTTTGTAGCATGATTAAATCTTTTTCGATAAACGGCAAAGAATTTCCCTGCGAGCTGAAACGCCAATGTCGGCGCTCCATCACGGCGAAAATCCGACGCGACGGCGTGGTGGAGGTGCGCGCACCATGGCTGTATCGAGAAAGCGATATGATCGCATTCTTAAATCAACATCAACGGTGGCTGTTTAATCATTATGACAAGATGCAAAACGCTGATAATCATAAGAAAACATTCACTTCGGGCGAGATGCATTATTATCTTGGCGAAAAATTTGAGTTGAAAGTCGTCGAAAACAATAAAAACTCTGTCGCTATCGATGGAAATAATCTGATAGTCAACGTAAAATCACCTGAACTTGTTGAAAATCAATTGAATAAATGGTATAAAAACCAGGCTAAGATTGTCTTTGGCGAACTGATTATTCCGATTATCGAGAAATTCAGAAAATATAACGTCGAACCAATAAAAATCAACATTCGCGACATGCGGTCACGGTGGGGCAGTTGTTCCAGAAAAGGCCATATTAGCCTTAATCTCCAGCTGATAAAACTCCCCGAGAACTGCATCCGCCAGGTGATGATACACGAAATGTGCCATCTAATCTATTTCAACCACCAAGCTGGCTTTTATTCATTGATGGAGGAGATGATGCCCGACTGGAAATATTGGAAGAAACAACTTAAATTTCTATAAATTTACAAAACGTAGAAAAAAATCAGGCCTTGCGGTAAGTGCGATAGCGCTTATCCAGACTGATTTTTTCTACGGTTTGGAAATTTTTATTATTTTTGCAAATCAAATATTATAACTATGTTACAAATTGGATTATCTCATACATCTGAGACTGTCGTAAATGCCAGCAACACCGCCCGCACTTACGGTTCCGGCGGCCTCGACGTCTTCGCCACCCCCGCAATGATTGGTCTCATGGAAAACGCAGCAATGACAGCCGTTGAAAACGACTTGCCGGAAGGCTCATCAACAGTGGGCGCTCATATCAGCACCTCGCATGTGAAACCGTCAAAACTTGGCGCCACGATTAAAGCAACAGCCGTCCTTGAGGAAATAGACGGCCGCAAACTTACATTCAAAGTGTCGGCATGCGATGACGACGGCATCATCGGAGAGGGTACACATGTGAGATATATCGTTGATATTCATAAATTTATGTCAAAAATCAAATAACATGAAAAGAGGATTCGGAAGCGACAACCATTCGGGCATCAGTCCTGAGGTTTTGAAGGCTATCGCCGATGCCAATGTTGACCACGCACTGGCTTACGGCGACGATGAATATTGCGCCCACGTGGAGCAGCTGTTTAAGCAACATTTTGGCAATCAGGCGGTTGTGTCGTTTGTGTTCAACGGCACCGGCGCCAACACCATGGCCATCGACGCTATGGTACGCTCGCATGAAGCGGTCGTTTGTGCCGAGACAGCTCACGTCAACGTGGATGAATGCGGCGCTCCGCAGCGTATAGTGGGATGCCGACTGCTCACTGTCGATACACCCGATGGAAAACTCACTCCAGAGCTTGTTAAGACTCGTCTGCACGGCTTCGGCTTCGAGCATCATTCGCAGCCAAAGGCGATAACGATAACGCAGTCAACGGAGCTTGGAACATTATATACTATCAATGAAATCAAGGCTTTAGCTGAATTGGCGCATAGCTACAATATGTATCTTCATGTCGATGGCGCACGTCTCGCAAACGCCGCTGTGGCTCTGAATTGCACCTTCAAAGAGATGACTACCGATGCCGGCGTCGATGTGGTGTCATTCGGAGGTACCAAAAACGGTCTGATGATAGGCGAGTCGGTCGTGTTTCTGAATCCTGAACTGGCAAAAGATTATAAATATCGCCGCAAACAAGGACTTCAGCTCTGTTCGAAGATGCGTTTCCTGGCGGTGCAGTTCGAGGCGTATTTCAAAGACGACCTGTGGCGCCGCAATGCCGAGCATTCCAACCGTATGGCTCAGCTTTTATACAACGCTGTCAAGGATATTCCGCAGGTTAAGGTGATGTATCCTGTTCAGGTCAACGGCGTCTTCGTGAAGCTGCCTCGCAACGTGTGGACCAAGCTCCAAAAGCACTATTTCTTCTACGACTGGGACCTCGACAACGACGTCGTCCGCTGGATGTGCTCGTTCGACACCAAGGAAGACGAGATTCTTGATTTCACAAATAAACTGAAAGAGTTATGCAAATAAAAAATATCATCTTCGACTTCGGCGGCGTGCTGGTCGATTGGAACCCTCATTATCTCTTCGACAAATATTTTAATGACATCGAAGAATCAAACTATTTCATCGAAAACGTTTGTAACAGCGAGTGGAATGCCGAGATGGACGGCGGAAAACCGTTCGAACAAGCTGTAAAAGAACGTTCAGCAATGTTCCCAAAATACGCCGAGCCGCTCAAGCTTTATCAAACCAACTGGATGGATACGATGGGAGATGAGATTCCTGGAATGTACGATCTCATCAAGTCATTGAAAGAGAATGGTTTCCCCGTTATATACGGCCTCACCAACTGGTCGGCGGAGACATTCCCGACAGTGCAAAAGACATATCGCATCTTCAGCCTTATCGACAAAATCGTTGTATCAGGCGAAGTCAAACAGCTAAAGCCGAATCCTGAGATTTTCCACACTTTGCTGGACAAATTCAACCTGAAAGCCGAAGAGTCGCTCTTCATCGACGATAACATCAAAAATGTGGAAGGAGCCAAAGCCGTTGGAATCAACGCATTACGCTTCGAAAACGCTACAAAACTTAAAAAGGATTTAAAAACGATTCATGTATATTTTTAATGCCATTTGCAGTATTGCGACCTACCACAGGGTACTGTGAGCATTTCGAAAATGACATTAAAAATATCATTAACCTCATCAATTGTAAACCATTTATAATCACCATTTTTCCGCAGCCACGTCATCTGCCGCTTAGCGTATTGCCGAGTGCTGATTTTTATCTGTTCAACAGCTTGCTCAAGCGTGCATTTCCCGTCAAGATAATCGAACAATTCTTTGTAACCGACTGTGTTTAAAGTGTTTAGGTGTCGATAAGGATACACTGACTTCACTTCGTCGAGCAGTCCTTGCTCCATCATCATATCAACGCGCTTGTTGATTCTTTCAATCAGCGCCTCTCTATTCCACAAAATTGCAAATTTTATGATGTCAAAATCGCGTTCCGCAGCGTTTTTCTTCCTGAAAGTGGAGTAGGGCTTGCCAGTTTGGTAAAAAACCTCCAAAGCACGCTGCAAACGTCGTGGATTTTGCTTATCGACAATCTGAAAATATACATTATCGACACGTTCCACCTCACTTTGCAAAGCCTCGATGCCGCCTTCCTCATACATCTTCTGGACCTTATTCCTTATTTCGTCCGTAACATCCGGAATGGCATCCAAACCATTGCACACAGCATCGATAAAAAGCCCCGAGCCACCAGTCATTATGGCTATATTTTTTGTCTTAAAGTATTGCTTTAAAAAGTTTAATACATCTCTTTCATAATCAGCAACATCGTATTTGTCTTCTATGCTTAAATTATGAACAAAATGATGCTTCACTTGGCTCAGTTCTTCCTCTGTCGGAGCGGCTGTCCCAATCGACAATTCCTTGTAAAACTGACGGCTGTCGGCGGATATGATTTCAGCATCTAAGGCTTTTGCGAGCTTTATCGCTGTCGCCGTCTTTCCCGATGCCGTCGGTCCCGCAAGTACTATGAGGTGCTTCTCTGCCATTATTGCTTCTTAGGTACTGGTCCGTTTGACTTCACTTCGACAGGCTCAGTAACCTCGTGAACCACTTTCAAACCGAGTTTCGAGCCTTCTTCCTTCATAAACTGGTACGCTTCCGCAAAATTGTTGCCAATGATGCCGTCCAAAATGGCTTCACGAATGGCTGTTTTTATAACTCCGACGTCGCGACTCTCAGGAATACCAAATGTTTCCATGATGACAATGCCATCGACAGGAGGCTGCCAGTTACGTAAGTGGTCTTTTGCCTCAATCTCCTTCAATTTCAGGCGTACAATCTGGAAATTATTATGAAAACGAGCCTTTTTCTCTTCGTTTTTCGAAGTGATGTCGGCATCGCAAAGTGTCATCAGATCATCGATATCGTCACCAGCATCGAAGAGCAAACGTCTTACTGCTGAATCAGTTACGATGTCTTGCGCCAGCACGATAGGGCGGAGGTGGAGATAAACGAGTTTCTCCACATATTTCATCTTCTCGTTCAGCGGAAGTTTGAAATTAGCGAAAATCTTAGGCACCATCTTCGCTCCCTTGACCTCGTGACCATGGAATGTCCAACCGGCTTCTTTCTCGAAACGCTTGGTCTGAGGCTTGGCGATATCATGCAGCACCGCAGCCCATCTGAGCCAGAGGTCGCCACCGCTATTTGCCACATTATCAAGCACTTCCAAGGTGTGGTAGAAGTTGTCTTTATGACCTTTGCCGTCCTGAATCTCAACGCCTTTCAACGCCGCCATCTGCGGGAAAATGATTGGCAACAATCCGCTCTTGTCAAGTAACTTGAAACCTATGCTCGGGACATCCGACATGAGGATTTTGTTCATCTCCTCGGTCACTCGCTCCATTGATATTATCTTGATTCTCTGCGCGTTACGACGGATGGCGTCGAATGATTCCGTCTCAATCATGAAATGCAGCTGTGTGGCAAATCTGATGGCCCGCATCATGCGCAACGGGTCGTCGGAATATGTGATGTCGGGGTCAAGAGGAGTTCTGATAATTCTGTCGTGCAAATCCTGAACGCCGTTGAATGGATCGACTAATTCTCCGAAAGTATTCTCATTCAATGAGATAGCCATCGCATTGATGGTGAAATCGCGACGGTTCTGATCGTCTTCCAATGTGCCGTTCTCGCATGTCGGCTTGCGGCTGTCGGGCGTGTAAGATTCCTTTCTGGCACCCACAAACTCAATCTCATGGCCTGCAACATTTATCATTGCAGTGCCGAAACGACCGTAATATTTCACGTGTTTCTTGCCGTCGAGCAACGATGCGGTCTTCTTTGCCAACTCAATGCCGCTTCCGACCGTAACCACATCAATATCATTCGATTGGCGCTTCAACAACAAATCACGGACATAGCCGCCTACAATGTATGAATCGTAACCCAATTCACGCGATGCGGCGGTGATAACCTTGAAAAACTTGCTACCGATTTTGTCCTTTAAGTTCATTTGACAACGATTTCCTTCTTTTCCTCATCGTAATCTATGACAATTTTTGCGCCCTTCTCCAAATTATTCTTGATGATTTCTTCGGCCAGCACATCTTCCACATATTTCTGGATTGCGCGTTTCAGCGGACGTGCTCCGTATTGCTCGTCCCAGCCTTTCTCGGCGATGAAATCATGAGCTTTTTCAGTGAGTTCAAGCTGATATCCCATCTCCAGTATCCTCTCATGCACCTTCTTTAACTCGATGTCGATAATCTTGCTGATGCTTTCTTTGTTCAAAGCGTCGAACATCACAACCTCATCGATTCTGTTGAGGAACTCTGGGGCAAACGAGCGCTTAAGAGCGTGTTCGATAACACTCTGACTATATGAGTCTTTCGAGTCTTTCTTTGCCTGTGTGCCGAAACCGACGCCTTGTCCGAAGTCCTTCAGCTGACGCGAGCCGATGTTCGATGTCATGATTATGATGGTGTTCTTGAAATCGACCTTTCTCCCGAGAGAATCAGTGAGTTGTCCATCGTCAAGCACTTGCAGAAGCAGATGGAACACATCAGGATGTGCCTTCTCTATCTCGTCCAAAAGCACGATAGAGTAGGGCTTGCGGCGCACTTTCTCAGTCAGCTGGCCGCCTTCTTCGTATCCGACGTATCCTGGAGGCGCTCCAACGAGACGCGAAACAGCGAATTTCTCCATGTATTCGCTCATATCGATGCGTATCAAAGCGTCTTCAGAATCAAAGAGATACTTTGCCAAGACCTTTGCAAGATATGTCTTTCCGACGCCTGTAGGACCCAGGAAGATGAAGCTTCCGATAGGTCTGTTCGGGTCTTTCAATCCGGCGCGGTTGCGTCTGATCGACTTTACAACTCTTTTAATCGCCTCATCTTGGCCGATAACAGTGCCGGCAAGCTCTGTCTCCATGCTCATCAGGCGGTCGCCCTCGTTGCGGGCTATGCGTTGTACAGGCACTCCCGTCATCATGGCAACTACCTCCGCGACATTCTGTTCGGTAACTGTCTCGCGATGGTCGTTAGTCTCTGAATCCCAAGCACTCTTGGCACTTTCAAGCTTCTCAACAAGCTTCTTCTCTTCGTCGCGATACTGTCCGGCATCCTCGAAACGTTGTTCTTTTATGGCTAGTTTCTTCTGCTGGCGAACCTCTTCAATGCTATGTTCCAAATCGATGATCTCGGTCGGGACATGAATGCTGCTGATATGAACGCGCGCACCGGCCTCATCCAATGCATCGATGGCTTTATCAGGCAGGTTTCTGTCTGAAATATACCGGTTTGTGAGCTTCACGCAAGCCTCGATAGCCTCTGGCGCATATTTCACCAGATGATGGTCTTCATAACGGCCTTTGATGTTGTTCAAAATCTGGACTGTCTCCTCGGGAGTCGTTGGCTCGACCAGTATTTTCTGGAAACGACGTTCCAAAGCACCGTCTTTTTCAATGTATTGGCGGTACTCATCCAATGTGGTAGCTCCAATGCACTGCAGCTCACCACGTGCCAAAGCAGGCTTGAACATGTTCGACGCATCGAGCGAGCCATTGGCGTTACCTGCTCCGACAATATTGTGAATCTCATCGATAAAGATAATGATGTCTGGGTTTTTCACCAACTCGTTGAGTATCGATTTCATACGCTCCTCAAACTGACCTCTATACTTGGTGCCTGCCACAACCGAGCCCATATCGAGCACGATGATTCTCTTATTGTACAAAGTGCGAGAGACCTTATGCTCGACGATTCTCTGCGCCAGACCTTCAGCAATAGCTGACTTTCCAACGCCAGGCTCGCCAATGAGGATAGGGTTGTTTTTCTTGCGCCGGCTGAGGATCTGTGCAATTCTCTCAAGCTCTTTCTCGCGGCCCACGATAGGGTCGAGGCGGCCTTCTTCAGCAGCCTTCGTCAAGTCACGGCCAAAGCTGTCGAGGACAGGTGTAGCCGACTTTGCATTTTTCTTATTCTGTTGATTATCAGTCGTTTTAGCTGGAGTCTCGTCTTCCTCGTCCTCATCCATAAACATGTCCTTAGGCTCCGAAACTATATCTTCATTTCTGCTTTTAGCAGGATAATTAGGTGTCAGTTTCTCCACTTCACTTTTAAATTTGTTGAACGTAATCCCTTCATATTCCAGGCGTTGTGATACGATGTTATTGTCATCGTGCAAGATGGCAAGCATCAGATGCTCAGATGCCACCTGCTCGCAGTTGAAATCTTTGGCCACGATGTATGTGAACTTCAGCGCACGTTCTGCCTGTTTGGTCAAAGGAAGGTTGTTGGTGTTCCCAATAACCGTGTTATTTGTCTTGATGGAAGCCTCCAGCTTCATCCTAAATGCCTCAATATCAAGCTCCAAGTTCCTTAAAATCTGCACAGCATTGCTCTCACCATCATCCACAATTCCTAGGAAAATATGCTCCAAACCAATGTAAGGATTGCCCATCTTCACGGCTTCCTCGCGGCTAAACTGCATTATACCCTGAACCCTTTGCGAAAATTTCTGATCCATATTTTAAATATTTCAAACTGCAAAAATACAAATAATATTCCGATGTGCAGCTCATTTGGCATGATTTTTGTTAATTTTAGGTAGATAAACGTAGAGACGAATGAAAATCTGTCTAAAAAAATGTTAAAAACATGTTAAAAATTTATCAAGAAAATTGTTTTTAATTCAAAAAAAATCCGTATTTTTGTCAACTAATTTTTGGATTATATAAAATTAAAGAAAAGATAAATGGAAGAACAGTTTGAAGGTGAAAGAATAGTCCCGATTGGCATTGAGGATCACATGAAAACGAGTTACATCGACTACTCGATGTCGGTTATTGTCGCTCGTGCTCTGCCTGATGTCAGAGACGGATTGAAACCTGTACACCGCCGTATCCTCTATGGAATGATGGACATGGGCGTCTTGTCCAACCGTCCTTACAAGAAATCCGCCAAGGTCGTCGGTGAAGTTTTAGGAAAGTATCACCCGCATGGTGACTCGTCGGTGTATGACGCCATGGTGCGTCTGGCTCAGGACTGGAGCATGCGTTATCCTCTAATCGACGGTCAGGGTAACTTCGGCTCAATGGACGCTGACCCGCCGGCGGCAATGCGTTACACCGAGGCACGTCTGAGAAAGATAGCCGAGGAAATGCTCGCCGACCTCGACAAGGACACTGTCGATTTTATGAATAACTACGATGATTCAGAGAAAGAACCTACCGTGCTGCCGTCACTCATCCCTAACTTGCTTGTAAACGGCGCCAGCGGTATCGCTGTGGGTATGGCAACGAATATGCCGCCTCATAACCTCAGCGAAGTGGTCGATGGAATCATTGCCTACATCGATAATAACGACATCACTGTCAGCGAGTTGATGGAGTATATCAAGGCTCCTGACTTCCCGACAGGCGGTATCATCTACGGCTATGAAGGCGTGAAAGACGCTTTCGAGACAGGCCGTGGACGTATCGTTTTGCGTGCAAATACTACCATCGAGGAACATAACGGTCACGAGAGAATCATTGCTACGTCAGTGCCTTACCAAACCAATAAGGCCGATATGATTAAGCGTACCGCTGACCTCATCTCTGAGAAGAAAATCGACGGCATCGCCGACATCCGCGACGAATCCGACCGTAACGGCCTCCGTATCGTATATGAACTGAAACGCGACGCCGTGTCAAGCGTGGTCCTCAACAAATTGTTCCAGATGACCGGCTTGCAAAGCTCGTTCAGTGTCAACAACGTGTGCCTGGTGAACGGCCGTCCTCACACATTGAATCTTAAACAGCTGATTCAGTATTATGTTGAGCATCGTCATCAGTGTGTTGTTAGAAGAACACAGCATGATTTGCGCGAAGCCGAGAAACGTGCCCATATCTTGGAAGGTCTTGCACGCGCTATCGATATCGTTGACCAGATTATCGCTACAATCCGCGCTTGTAAGGGTGGCTCACTCGAAGCAAAACAGGCTTTGATGGACCAGTACGGCTTCGACGACCCGCAGGCTGCCGCAATCGTGGCTTACCGTTTAGGTCAGTTGGCAGGCCTCGAAATCAAGAAGATCATGGATGAACTCGAAGAGCTTCACAAACTCATAGCTCATCTGAAAGATATTCTGGCAAGTCCTGCAATGCAGTTCGATATCATCAAGAAAGAACTGCTTTACGTCAAAGATAAATATGGTGACGAGAGAAAGAGCACCATCGAGCGTACAGCCGAGGACTTCAAAATGGAAGACATCATCGCCGACGACGCAGTGGTGGTGACAATCTCACACCTTAATTATATTAAACGCACCAACCTGACTGAATATCGCCGCCAGAGCAGGGGAGGCAAGGGTTCTAAAGGCTCCGATGCCCGCGACGAAGACTTCATCGAACAGATATTCGTGGCGACGAACCATAACTACATGCTGTTCTTCACCGAGAAAGGCAAGTGCTACTGGCTCCGCGTGTTCGAGATTCCTGAAGGCACCAAGGCAAGCAAGGGTAGGGCTATCCAAAATCTTATCCACCTCGATCCGGACGACAATGTCAAGGCATACATCAACTTGACGAATATGAGTCCTGAATATGTTGAGAATCATTACCTTACACTCATCACCAAGAAGGGTATCATCAAGAAGACCACACTCGAGGCTTACTCACGTCCGCGTGCCACAGGTATCATCGCATTGGGTATCCGCGAAGGCGACGAGCTGCTCGAGGCTAAGATGACCAGCGGCAACAGCGAGATTTTGATTGCACTGAAGTCGGGTAGGGCCATCAGATTCCCAGAATCGACAGTGCGTCCGATGGGTAGAACAGCATCAGGTGTCCGCGCCATCACAGTGGATGACGAGAACGACGAAGTTGTCGGCATGATTTGCATCGACGACCCGCAAACCAACGTGCTGGTGGTTTCTGAAAAGGGCTACGGAAAACGTTCCGACCTCGAAGAATACCGTATCACCAACCGTGGCGGCAAGGGTGTCAAGACAATGAACATCACCGACAAGACAGGTCAGCTCGTTGCAATCAAAGACGTGGTCGATGGCGACGACCTCATGATTATCAACAAATCAGGTATCCTTATCCGTATTGCCGTTGATACTCTGAGAGTTATGGGTCGTGCAACACAGGGTGTGCGCCTCATCAACCTCCGCGACAACGACGAAATCGCTGCTGTGACAAAGGTCAAGGCAGAAGACATCGAAGAAGAGGAAGAATTCGATGAGAATGCCGAAAACGTTGAAAATCAGGAGAATACAGACAATAATGACAACAACGAAAACGTTAATAACGAAAATCAACAAGAAGTTTAACATTAAAATTGAATAAAATGAAGAAAGTATTGTTATTATTAGCATTGGCAGTATTTGGCCAGTTTGCTATAGCCCAGGACTTGAAACGTCAGGACGCTAACAACTATCAGAGACAGGCACAGCAGCTTATCGACGCAGCTGACGGCTACAAAGTTTTAAATACCGAGAAAAGCCTTAAGAAAGCCGCAAAACAGATGAGCGATGCCAAGATATTGATGGAGAAAGCTAAAGCATCAATCGATGCAGCATCTGTACACGAGGCTACGATGAATCAGCCAAAGACATGGCATTATTATGCAGTTATTTACTATAAAATAGGTGCATATCCTGAGTTTTACGATTTAGAGCCAAACTCATACGACAAAGTTTTGCTGGCTGTTGATAAGATTCAACAAATCGATCCGGATTATTTCCGTCAGATGGGCCAAGAGCTTGCATCATACGTGAGAGGCGTTGGCAACACTTACTATCAGCTTGGTGTTGACAGCTTCAACAACGGAAACTATGAAGATGCTATGACAAACTTCATGAAAGCCAACGAAGCAGCAAGCAAAATCGGTGCCACCGACGATGCAGCCCTTGTAAACCTCGCGTTGTGCGCAGTGAAAAGCGGTAAATATGATGTCGCTGCTGCAACATACGAGTCACTTATTGAAAAAGGATTTGATGAGGCATCAACCTATTCTGGTCTTATCAACGCTTACAGAGAGCTTGGAGAAGGCGAGAAGTCAGTAGCAACAATCGACGTGGCAAGAGCTAAATATCCTGACGATCCTCAATTGGTTAACGATATGATCAACACTTATCTGTCACTTCACAGAGAAAGCGAGATCGTTGACCAGATTGAAGCTATGGCAAAGAAATTCACCAACCAGCCGATTTATTATTACATCCTTGGAACTATCTACGGCAATATGGAATCAGAGATTTTCAATATCGACAAAGCTCTTGAGTCATTCGATAAGGCTATTGCTGAAGATGAAAAATATGCTGACGCATGTTACGATGCCGGCGTTCTTTTGATGAACAAGGCTGCCGAAATCAACCAGATGGCAAACGATAAGGATCCTAAAGAATATGCAAACTTCAACGCATATCTTGCTGCAACCGACGCAATGGCAGCAGAGGCAAGGTCTTATGATGATAGAGCATTGCCATATCTTGAGAAAGCTTACGAATTGCTTCCTGAAGACGGTGCTGTAAAGCATGCTTTGAAAACTCTTTACACACGTCTGAAAATGAACGACAAAGCTAAAGAACTTGAATAAGATTTAAATGGTGGAGGTGATACTCCACCTTTTTTTAATAAACACTATTTAACATAATGTATATTATTTTTAAAAAGTGTTTACAAAATATTCTGTTTTTTGAAACTTGTGTTAAAATTTGGGCAAAGTGATTTTTGTGAACATTTTTTTAATAACTTTGCAGTGAGAAAATAATTAAAATTAAATATATGGAAATAGTTGGAAAAGTTGTACAATTGGGTACTTTGACCGAAGGCAGTTCACCTCGCGGACCATGGAAAAAACAGGAATTGATTATCGAGACACTTGAACAATATCCTAAAAAGATTTGTCTGATGTGCTGGAACGACTGCGTGAACGAAGCTAACGGTTTCTTTGTGGGACAAACAATTAAAGCTCAGATTAGCATTGAATCACGTGAATTCAACGGCAAATGGTACACTGACGTCAGAGCTATCAGACTCGACATCGACCAGCCTTCAGGACAGCCTGTATCACAGCAGCCGATGAATCCATTGCAGCCACAGCAAATGCAACAGCCTCTGCCACCGATGAACGAGGATGATTTCGCCTCAGACAACGGTGACGACCTGCCGTTCTAATAGCTGGACAATTGTTACTTAGTTAATGAAATGATTTGACCCGTATTCGGGTTGAATATTATCTTGTTGTTCTTAACCGATATGGCTTTGATATATCCAAACTGACTGATAGTCAATGATTTTTCGGCAATAACATTGCTTCCAAACAGAATCTTGACGTTGGAATTGGTAGGAATTCTGTAGAACAGCTTGCTTATTTGGGCGGAATTTCTTACTTCATCGCTCATTTTGGCGATATTTTCAAGCGAATTATTGCTTTCGAACTGGATTTTTAAAGTCTCGCCAGATATCTTAGCTATTGATAATGTTGCACTTGACTGATTGTCTTCCGGTTCAACATAAAACACCTTATTATATGTGTGTGTCACAGCCTTACCTTTGAAAAGGCTAATGTATTCATTTTCAAGGTTTTTCAAGTTCTCAGCCATATATTTTGTGGTTTCACCGTATGCAACCTCCTGAGAGCCAGACATCAGTTCATAATAGGCGTTCCTGATAGTGGCAATCTTTTCAATAGCTACTTTTGCCTTGTCTTCCTTGGTGATTTTCTTTGGTTTATTGCCGCCTTCCTCATCATCGTCGTCGTCGTCATCATCAATCTCAACTTCATTGTCGAGAATCTCAATAAACGAAGCCTCTATCCTTTCATTTGGCTCTAAATTATTGTTTATAAATGAGTTGCGAATATTTTTGTATTCAGCGGGAATGTTATCGTAACCAAAAGCAAGCATCAAACCGTCGGTGTCCATAATGACATTTGGCAAAGGATCTTTACCTTTGTCATCCTGCGAAATATAATAAACGGCATTAGGATCTATTTTGCTAAATGTCTGAATATCAATATTTTTAATTTTGGATTCAGATTTGTTTTCTTTGATATAGTCATTTATGCCTAACAGTTTTGAGGCAAATTCAGCATAAGGTCCGATAACATATTCAGTCTCCTCAATGGTCAGTTCCAAACGGATTACATTTCGTGGAAGGTAATATAATATGCCATCTGACTGTATATCTGTGGCGTTTTTTGCAAATGTCGTAACAAATTGAGCATCAAGGCTTAATGATGCAAACAAGGCTAAGATTAATAGAAGCTTTTTCATGATGTTATTCTTTATGTGATGTGGCTAGTAATGCGACAAACGTTATTAACCCATTGATAATCAATATTTCAAAACCAAACTTATATCCGTTGAGCAGTTGTGGCGAATATACGTTTAATATATAACTCAAAATTGGCGATGCTATTGCTATATAAGGCACAAATTTATCGATAGGCTTGCGTTTTTTGATGAACAGCCCGAAGGTATAAAGGCCGAGAAGCGGTCCATATGTATAGCCTGCGATTTCGAATACCTTATCGATAAGCGACTGATTGTGGAACGGACGGAACGCAATGATTATCAATAGATAAACAATTGCAAATATGATGTGGATCTGTTTTCTTTTTCTAAGTTTTTCAGATTCTGAGATATCGTTTTTATTGCCAAAATCGAGGAAATTGTAGCAGAAAGTGGTTGTTAAAGCCGTCAGAGTGCCGTCGGCCGACGAATAACCTGCCGCCACCAGTCCGATGACGAACACTATACTCGTGAACTTGCTGAAACTGAATGCAATAGCTGGGAATATCTTATCGTTGACCACTACTCCACTTCCGTTTGTGGGGAGCTGGAATCCTGTGCGCTGCGCATAGTATATGAGCGAGGCGCCAAGGCATAGGAAAACGATGTTTACAAAGATGAACAAGATGCTTGAAGTTATCACATTTTTCTGGGCATCGCGGAGACTCTTACATGTCATGTTCTTCTGCATCATGTCTTGGTCGAGGCCTGTCATTACGATAGTGATAAAAGCGCCGCTAAGAATTTGTTTCAGCCAGAAACGGCTGTGGTTTGGATCGGTTTCAAAGAGTTTGGTGTATCCTTGCTCTGACGAGGCTTTCAGCACATCTGGAATTGAGATGTTAAGCTCTTTCAGGATGCAAACCACAGTGATTACTGCCGCTAAAATGAGGAATGTGGTTTGTAATGTGTCGGTCCAGACCACGGTTTTTATACCTCCTTTGAAGGTATATACCAGAATTAGGGCGATAAATATCACTGCTGGAACCCAGAATGGTATGCCCCAAGCCTTGAAAACAAATTCATATAATACGAAGACTACCAGATACATACGAAGTGCAGAGCCAAGCAGACGCGATAAGATGAAAAATGCGGCACCGGTCTTTTCGGAATGCTTACCAAAGCGCATCTCGAGGTATGAATATATGGAAGTCAGGTTGAGTTTATAATACAGCGGCAGCAAAACAAGTGCAATTACCGCATAACCAATGATATAGCCGAGAACGATGCCGAAATATGTGAACTGGCTTGTATAGACATTGCCTGGCACCGACATGAAAGTCACGCCAGATAGCGAGGCTCCAATCATTCCGTAAGCCACCACAAACCATGGTGATTTGCGGTTTCCGGTGAAAAATGTTGCATTATCCGACTTTCTTGAAGTCAGATGAGCTATCACCAGAATAAGGATGGTATAGACTATAAAAACCGTTAATATTAACGTTGACATATATCGTTGGTTATAAATATATTAAAATGTTTTATTTTAAGTGTTACTTTAATAATTTCGCAAACTTAAAAAGAGATTCAAACTGGCTGTCAGGTTTGCATTTAACGGGTTCGTCACCTATTAATATAGTATATGTTCCTGCGTTTTTGCCAAATTGGATGTCGGAATTCGAGTCGCCAATCATTATTGACTTGTCGAAGTCAATTTCCGGGAAATCGTGTTGTGCCATGTAGGCCATACGCGGACTCGGCTTGCGGAAATTATCAGGTTCGGATTTGAGTTGCGGGCATACATAAATCTTATCGACCCTACCCTTCTGAATATCAATCTCTTTCAGCATGTGTTCGTGGACATTTTCGACATCTTCCATGGTCATTAAACCTTTGCCGACGCCTTGCTGGTTGGTGACTATGATGATGCGGCCAAATTTTTCGGCAAAGATTTTGAAAGCTTCCAAAACACCTGGCAGAAATTCGAACTCATTGATATTCTTGACATAATCGTCGATAAGACGTACGTTGATGACGCCGTCGCGGTCGAGGAACAGTGTCCATGATTTGTCTATTTTGTCTTTCCAGTCCATGATTATCTTGGAAATACTGTCGCTTCGATGATTTCGCAAATGATATGACCAATCATGATATGTGATTCCTGGATGCGAGGTGTGCAGGTGCTTGGCACATTAAGCAAAATGTCGCAGCAGTCGGCCATTTTCCCGCCCTTCTCCCCTGTCATTCCGATGGTTTTCACGCCAATCTCCTTAGCTATATCGATGGCTTTCAATATATTTGCTGAGTTGCCGGAGGTGCTTATTCCGATAAGGACATCGCCTTTTTTAGCTGAGGCCTGCAACATTCTGGCATAAATCATGTCGTAGGAATAATCGTTAGCAACAGCGGTAAGATAGCTGGTGTTGACATGCAATGCCTCGGCATTGAGCGGAGGACGGTCGTAGTAGAAACGTCCGCTCAACTCTGCAGCGAGATGTTGGGCGTCGGACGCACTTCCACCATTGCCACAAAAATGAATCTTGCCTCCGTTTTTGAGCGAATCCACACACATCATAGCAGCGTCGTTGATTCGTTTGACAAGAGATTTGTCGTTGAGAATCAATTGTTTGACGTTTATGGAATCGTTGATTATGTTTTCAATTGAAATCATATCTTAATATTTTTTGCAAAGATAAAAAAAAATTCAATTAGAGTGCATTTTTAATGCCATTTTCGAAATGCTCTCAGTACCTGGTGGTAAGTCGCATTTCTGCAAATGGCATTAAAAATGAATTTTATAAAAAAATTTAGTATTTTTGCAGCAAATTTTAAAATTATGAGAGGCGTTTATACAGTTTTGCTTTTGATTGTTTCGAACATCTTTATGACATTTGCCTGGTACGGCAATTTGAAGTTGTCAGATATGGGAATTATCAAGGATTGGCCATTGATTCTCATCATCTTAGCGAGTTGGGGCGTGGCTTTGCTTGAATACACAGCCATGGTGCCGGCAAACAGAATCGGTTCTGAGGTCCACGGAGGTCCGTTTAATTTGGTTGAGTTGAAAGTTATTCAGGAGGTAGTGAGCCTGATCGTTTTCATGATTATCAGCATAAAAGTGTTCAAAATGGGCGAATTCCATTGGAACCATCTGGTGGGATTTGGTTTTTTGGTGCTCGCTGTCTATTTTATTTTTAAAAAATAAAGAAAAAAATTGACATTTTTCTGATAAATGTTGTATCTTTGTAAGTCAAAATTTTAATGATATGAAGTTTTACGACGTAGATTCTATTTTCACTTTTGGAAAATATGAGGGTGAGACTTTGGCTGAAGTCTTTGAAAAAGACCCTAAATACATCAAATATTGTGAAGAAAACATTGATGATTTCTATATCTCACCTGAGGTTTTGAAAGAATTAAGGGCATCGTCGCGCGACAACAAGTTGCTGACAGCCAATCTCGATGAGATGTCGGACGAGGAATTGCGCGATTTCATGAATGAGATGAACGATATTGATGAGTTTGACGAGAGCAAGCTCGAAGAGGACTTTGACTGGGAAGAGGGCGAAAACATGTTTGCCGACGACGAAGAAGACATCTTCGGCGAAGAAGAAGAATACTACGACGAAGATAGCTTCGACGAGCCGTATGACGACCCGTACGACAGATATTAGTTAGAAGTTTGGAGTTAGAAGTTATCTTTGTATTTCAAACTTTTTCCGAAATTCCGTAGATTTTTTGTTTAGATGATGACGATTGTACCAGTTCCGCAAGGAATCCTGTGAGGAACAGTTGTACACCGACTATTATGCAGACGAGTGCAAAATAGAACAATGGTCTGTTTGTCATACCATAAGCGTGGAAGGCGAACTTCTTGACTACCAAGATGATGCCGATAATGAAACCTACTAGGAACATCAGGCTGCCGAGGCCTCCGAAAAGGTGCATCGGGCGTTTTCCAAATTTAGATATGAATGTGATGGTAAGCAGGTCGAGATAACCTCTTAAGAATCGGCTCAGACCGAATTTGGAGACGCCGAATTTGCGTTTTTGGTGATGTACCACTTTCTCCCCTATATGTGTGAAGCCGGCGGCTTTGGCGATGACAGGGATATAACGGTGCATCTCGCCATATATCTCGATGCTTTTCACCACCTCGTTGCGGTAAGCCTTGAGTCCGCAGTTGAAATCGTGCAGTTTGATGCCTGTCATACGGCGTGTTGACCAGTTGTAGAACTTCGATGGGATGTTTTTAGCCACTTTTGAGTCGTAACGCACTTTTTTCCATCCGCTAACGAGATCATAGCCGTCTTTTTCAATCATGTTGTAAAGCTCTGGAATCTCGTCGGGGCTGTCTTGAAGGTCGGCGTCCATTGTGATGACCACGTCGCCTTGGGCTATTTTGAAGCCTTCGTTGAGTGCTGCCGATTTTCCGTAGTTGCGGCGGAATCGTATCCCTCTGATATTCTGATTGTTAGCCTTAAGATCCAGGATGCAGTGCCATGAGCCGTCCGTGCTGCCGTCATCGACAAAAATTATCTCATAAGAGTAATTGTTTTCAGTCATGACGCGGCGAATCCAGGCCTCGAGTTCGGGCAATGATTCTTCTTCATTGAGCAAAGGTACTATGACAGATATATCCATTTCAAACTTTTTTGCGTGCAAAGATAGCAATTATTATTGAATAAACGAGTGATAACAATACATTTATTATTAACATTGATACGGCTGTTGCCATTGGCGAGAAAAGCTCGCGCATCATGCGGCCGTTTTCATAAAGTCCCATCCTCGTCTCCATTCCAAGGTGTGCATAAATCACATAAATTACGCCGCTGAACAGCAATGAGCCGATAAATCCGCTCATGAAACACATCAAAAACGCTTTCCCATAAGGGAAATTGCCCCAGACAAATTTATGTTTGAACAATGCCATGGTGATGCTGAGCCACACGAGTGGGATGAGGTATATTATCGAGAACAGGTATGATGATTCGACATAAAGGCGCTGGTAGAATACGACGTAAGCTGTTGACAATAAAACGCTTAACAACAATCCTGAGATGACTGTTGTGAGCCAGTATTGGCGGCCTGTATATGTCGGTTCGATAATCATTACAGACAAAAAAGGGTAAGCTACTTATATCGCACCGCTCAACCATCTACCCTTGCTGCCTTCCGACCCTGGGGGAGTTTGACAGGAGCTGGTCGTATAAGACTTACCCGCTGCAAAGATACGATTTTTTTTAATTGGGCAAGAATTTTGAGGAAAATATTTATTTTTGAGCTTTTTTTATCCCCAGAGACCTCAATTCGTTGACAGTAATTGTTGGCGGCATTATCCCATCTCTGATTTTAGATATGGCAAGTTTAGCTGTTTTGCTTGCATCTTCTTCCGACTCAAAACCAGCCATCCCAGGCAATGCTGGGATATTTGGCTGGTTTATGTAAAGCTTGCCGTCGATGTAAATCTTGTATCCATAACCATTTTCAGATGATGTAATCTGATATGAAATGTCTTTATCACTATGGTTAATGCATCCTGCTAGCAAACAAGCAGTCACAAATAGGATACAATATTTTGCAAACTCTTTTATCATATCATTATTCTAGCGATGGATCATAAACCCAGATGTCGGACTGGTTGCCATTATTATCGCCTCCACCATAATAAAGCTTGCCATCAATCATAAGATTTACAGGATTGTATCTGAAAATCTTTGGTTCGCTGATATCATTCTCTGTCCAAGTATTTGTTTCTGGCCAATACTTATATGTTGTCATATTATGAACGCCAGCATACAGATTTCCAGAGAAAAGATAGAAATTGTCTCCCATTACGAAGTTCTCCATCTTGGTATATGTTATAGGAACAGGTGGGCATTGCTTCTCAATCCACAGGTTAAATTCGGTTTCGTATTTATAGAAAGCTTGAAGATGATTACCCCAATTTCCATTAAAGAATCTTATATAACAATAAATATCTGAACCAATAACATTAATAGAAAAACCGCATCCATAATAGTAATACGTAGAGAGTTGATATTCTGTAAACTTTGTCCATCGACTCGTATTTGGATCATATTCAAATATTTCCAAGATACCACCATCAGCTCCACTCGTTCCAAATCGTCTGGTAGTTGCGAAATACACCTTATCGTTCATAGTAAATGAACTTTGGTCAAAATCTTCGTTTATTTCGCCCTGATAATCTTGTTTTCTTGTCCAGATGTTGGATACAGGATCATATTCATAGAAACTGAACAATCTCTCTCCTTCATTCGTGCCATTGCGTTTGAAGCCCAATCCTGCATATCCTTTGCCATTTACGGCGGAAGCTAGAACGTTTCTCACCCTTCCTTCAGGATAGTTTGCTTTCTGTGTCCATACGTCATTTTCTGTATCATATTCCCAAATATCATCCAAAAACATATCGTTTTGATACACTCCTGTGCCAATATATGCTTTTTTGCCAATAGCGAAAGCAAGTTGTTGTGTTCGTGGAAGACCAGGTATAGTCGTCTTATAATACCATGGATAAACTGTCACAGTGTCAAGCATGGCACTATAGCTTATTTCACCATTGCTGATGGCATAAGAACGAATGTAATATTTGTCGCCAGACACCAAGTTGTTAATGTTGATTGAAAATTCATTTTCCTGACCTGGATATGATATGACTTCATCACTATAATATGTCAAATCATCGGTTTGGCCATAGCAGATGCCTTTTTCGGTAATAGTGCTGTTATTGTTTGTTATCTTAGTCTTAACAGTAATGCTTGTTTTTGTGATATTTGTGACTTCAATATCAAGAATTGGTCTGCCTGGTGCAAACATGACAACTTCGCTGTAACCTGTTCCGAGACTGTTTGTAGCATAACCTTTGGCATAATAATAAAGATTGGCATCGAGATTTTGCAATTCAACTGAGAAGGCATTTTCATTGCTGTTTTTGGTAACAGTAATCAATGAATCAGACTCTGATGTATAATACACAATACCCCTTTCGTAGATTATGCCGCCGCCGGTATCGGTTATGTTTACATTGATTGTAGCTGAAGTAGCTGTAGGACATAATACGGATTCAACAATCACAGTTGGAATGCTGGTAGGTTCATTGCCAGCATCCAAAGTCTTGAATGTTTTTTCATTGCCATAGCCTGTCCCTGTTTCATTTGTTGCGTAAGCTTTCACATAATATGTCGTGTTAGGCTCTAGTTCGGTCATGTTTATTGTAAAACTATTTCCATCCCCTTCATATGCGATGTGGTTGGAACTGATAGTCGGATTATGACTTGTACTCCAACAAATACCTTTTTCTAATATCTCATAACCGGCATCATTTACAATAACGCCACCACATGTAGCTGTTGTCGTAGTTATGTTTGTAACAGGATTGGTGGTAACTGTAGGCAATGTCAATGAACTCACATCAATTGTGAAGTTTTTGACATCTGATTTCACAACATTAATACCATTACTATATTCATATTTATAATAATACTTGATATCTGGCTGTAAATCTGTTATGTTTACCACAAACGTGCTGTCGTTGACTTCCGACTTGATGGTAGTGGAATTATCAAAATTAACACTCTGACTAACATAAGCGTTAACATATTCCAATTTTGTTGGATATGAATAGCTTACAGTTATTCTCACAGAGTTTTCGGAGTATTCTATAAGCTCATCGTTCAATAACAATTCATAAACCTGTAATTTGGGCGCTTTCTTGCATGTTATCAGAAATAATGTGCTGAAAACCAATAATATTAAACTAATCTTTTTCATAACTTTCATTTTTAATATCCCATTCCTATACCTATTTTAGCCTCATAATACTTGAAATTGGTCGTCACAAAGTCGAGCGACACCACCAGTTTCTTATATTTGTAATGTGCACCGACCGACACCTCAAGACCTGTAGTGCTGATGTCGGTGTTTTTCACATATTTGCCATCAACCATCTCATATGCGTAACTTCTCATTCCGAAACCGGCTCCTACCCTCAACGCTATCGGATCGGTGATTCTGAACATTACACCGCCTATCGCTGAAATCGAGGAATAAACTTCTTTGCCAGTGTACAAAGGATATTTGCCATCTACCAAGAAATCGTTTCCGCATTGGTATTCAGTTGACAGACCCTTGAAGTTGAAATTTGTCATCAAACTTCCGAACCAGCCCATTTTCTTCATACTTCCGAATGTGAGACCGTATTGAAGCTTGCCGTAATTGTTGTACGATGCGTTCAACGTTAGGAAGCTATAGCTCTCAATCGCAGGTTTCGTTTGTGTATTCTGGTCAATACGGGCTGCCACATTTTTGGTGCTCGACTCTATCTTGTCGAGCCTGTTCATGATTGTCGTGACATTTTCATCATCAACTGCCGATTTCGAAGTGTTCACCAATGTTAGCTCATAGCCCTTCTTTGGCAACAGTTCGATAGGAAACCAGAATTCCGTTGAGCTTAGGTCGGGATGAGATATCTTAAGAAATGTGGCTGCTTCGCTGCTAATATACACCCACACCTCCCCGACTTTGTATTCAAGCTCGATGAATGTTGATTTGTTACCCTCGAAATGCAAATCGTGACGCTGTTTGTCGTTGATATTCACTGTCTTAACCTTTATAACGGCATAATACACGTTATTTGCGTCAGTCTGAAGCTCTGGATTCTGGTTTGCGAAACCGTCAATCTTCTTGAACGAGCCATCTTTTATCTCTAGTTGGGCAAATGCCGCAACGGAAATAAGTGTTGCGAACAACAATAAGATAATTTTTCGTTTCATATAAAATTTTTTAAAGTTATACAGTTATATATTATATATATTTTACAGCGCAAAGTTATGATATAAAAATCAGATATCCAAATAATTGGAAACTTTTTTGAAAAAAACTTATAATAATAAAATACGATATGATTACACCTTATTAATATTTAAGATTATCTGCAAAAAATTCCCGAAAGAATCGCTTCTCCCGGGAATTTTTCATAAGACGTTTTAGGGAACGTCTCTACATTATTTTTCAACTTCTTTCTTCAAACGTTCTGTCAACATTGGGACGATCTTGTGAAGGTCGCCTACGATGCCGAGGTCAGCGGCGCTGAAGATAGGAGCATATTTGTCCTTATTGATGGCGATGATGAAGTCAGACTCTTCCATACCTGCTAGGTGCTGGATGGCGCCTGAGATACCGCATGCCATGTAAAGGTTCGGGCGGACGGTCTTACCTGTCTGGCCTACCTGGAAGCAGTGATCCATGATGCCAGCATCGACCATGGCGCGTGACGACGACACCATGCCGCCGAGAACGTCGGCCAAAGCTTGAAGCTTGTTGAATCCTTCTTTGTCGTGGACACCACGGCCACCTGACACCAAAATCTTGGCATCGGCGATGTCGTCAGCGCACTTGCAGTTCATCTTGGTCTCGATGACCTTCACTTTGAACTTGCTTGTGTCGAACTTAGGAGCGAACATTGTGATGGTGCCTTTTCTGCCAGCCTCGCGGACGCGTTTCTGCATCACGCCAGGACGCACTGTTGACATCTGAGGACGTGTGTTAGGGCAAAGGATGGTAGCCATAAGGTTGCCGCCGAAAGCAGGACGTGTTGAGCGGAACTGCTTCTCGCCTGTCTCCTCGACGATACCGATTTCAAGCTTGGTGCAGTCTGCTGTCAGACCGGTCTTCAAACGTGAAGCGATACGTGGTGCGAGGTCACGGCCGATAGTTGTTGCGCCGTAAAGAACGATGCTTGGGCAACCTGCTGTGATCATCTGATACACTACCTGTGAGTACTGCTCTGTCAAATAATCCTTAAGCTCTGGACAGTCGGCGACGAGTACTTCGTCAGCACCCATCTCGATGAGGCTCTGAGCCTGGTCTTTTACATTGTGACCGAGTAACATTGCCACGACTTTCTCGCCGAGAGCGTCGGCCAAGTCGCGAGCCTTACCTAAAAGTTCGTAAGCTACGGATTGAATCATACCTCCGCGCTGTTCTGCGAACACATAAACGTTTTTGTAATCTTTGATATCCATGGCTTTACTTTTAGATTAAATGTTTTTCTTTGAGTTTCTTAACAATGATTTCCACAGCTTCTTCTTCGCTGACTTCGAACACCTCGCCTGGAGCCTTAAGCTGTTTCGGGAATGACTGCCACACCTTTGTTGGTGAGCCTTTCAGACCGAGTTTGTTTTCATCGACATCGAGTTTGTCGGCACCCCAAACTTCAACTTCTTTGCTGTAAGCGTCAACGATGCCTGCCACTGTCATGTAGCGTGCCTCGAATGCAGATGCTAACACTGTGAGAACGCATTTGCCTTCGACTTCGAGAGTCTGGACGCTGTCTTCGTTCTCTTTCTTCACGATGAAGTTGCCGTTCTTTTCGCGTTCTGCGTCGATGACGTATGAAACCTGTGGTAATCCGAGGTGCTCAGCCATCTCAGGACCGACCTGTGCTGTGTCACCGTCGATAGCCTGACGGCCAGCGATGATCACGTCATAGTCCAAAGTCTTGATGGCGCCTGCCAATGCGTATGATGTTGCAAGAGTATCTGCGCCAGCGAACTTTCTGTCGCTCAATAAGATAGCTCTGTCAACGCCCATAGCGAAAGCTTCTCTCAGGATGAGGTCGGCTTGCGGAGGTCCCATTGTAATAACTGTAACGTTAGCGCCGTATTTGTCTTTCATACGGAGAGCGAGTTCGAGACCGCCCTTGTCGTCCGGGTTCATGATGCTCGGAACGCCTTCACGGATAAGGGTGTTCTTTACCGGATCGATTTTGATTTCGGTAGTATCAGGTACTTGCTTAATACAAACTATAATATTCATAATCTTCCCTCCTATTTAAATAAATGACCGGCGATAACCATTCTCTGAACCTCTGATGTACCTTCGTAGATCTCGGTAATCTTGGCGTCGCGCATCATGCGTTCGACCGGATATTCACGTGTGTAGCCATAGCCGCCGTGGAACTGGACTGCCTTGGTAGTCACTTCCATTGCTGTCTCGGCTGCGAAGAGTTTCGCCATAGCTGCGTCGGCTGAGTATGGGAGGCCTTTGTCCTTCTTCCATGCAGCGCTTCTGACGAGCAAACGAGCTGCTTCGACCTTTGTCTTGAGGTCGGCCATCTGGAACTGAGTGTTCTGGAACTGTGCGATTGACTTACCGAACTGCTTACGTTCCTTGGTGTATTTCACTGTCTCATCCATTGCACCTTGAGCGATGCCGAGAGCCTGTGAAGCGATACCGATACGGCCGCCGTCGAGGGTCTTCATAGCGATGGTGAAGCCCTTGCCGAGCTGACCGAGGAGGTTCTCCTTCGGCACTTCGCAGTTTTCGAAGATAAGCTCGCATGTCGCTGAGCCGCGGATACCCATCTTCAACTCTTTCTTGCCGATGCTGAAGCCCTTGAAGCCTTTCTCGACGATGAATGCCGAGATGCCCTTGGTGCCTTTGCTCTTGTCGGTCATTGCCATGACGATGAACACGTCGGCGTATGCTGCGTTGGTGATGAAAATCTTCGAACCGTTGAGGATGTATTTGTCGCCAGCGTCAACAGCCATTGTCTGCTGCATGGCGGCATCGGTACCGGCGTTAGGCTCGGTCAGACCGAAAGCGCCGATCCATTCGCCTGATGCGAGTTTCGGCAAATATTTCATCTTCTGTTCCTCTGTTCCGTTCTCGAGGATAGGTGCCATGCACAATGATGTGTGAGCTGAAAGGATAACGCCTGTGGTGGCGCACACTCTTGAAAGCTCCTCAACAGCCATGATGTACATCTGCACTGATCCGCCTGCGCCACCATACTGACGTGGCACCGGAATACCCATCAAACCTAATTTCGCCATCTTCTTGACGGTCTCCATAGGGAAACGTTCCTGTTCGTCAACTTCGGCTGCCAAAGGCTTGACCTCGTTCTCTGCGAATGATCTGATCATCTGCAGGAACAATTCTTCTGTCTTTGAATAGCTAAAATCCATTATACTTTCAATTAATATTTATAAAATCCTTCACCTGTCTTACGACCGAGCAAACCGGCACGCACCATCTTTCTCAAAAGTGGATGTGGGCGGTATTTCGGGTCGCCGAATTCGTTGTAAAGCACCTCCATGATGGCGAGGTTCACATCGTTTCCGATGAGGTCGGCCAATGCGAGAGGTCCCATTGGATGGTTGGCGCCAAGCATCATGCACTTGTCGATGTCCTCTGCCGATGCGATACCGTCGGCCAAGATACCGACTGCCTCGTTGATCATAGGGATGAGGATGCGGTTGACGACGAAACCTGGAGCTTCTTTAACCTCGACAGGCTGCTTGCCGATTGATGTAGCAAGGTCAACGATGCATTTTGTCACCTCATCGCTTGTGAGCTGTCCCTTGATGACTTCCACCAATGCCATTCTATCGGCTGGGTTGAAGAAGTGCATGCCGATGAACTGTGCTGGACGTGTAGTGCAGGCAGCGATTTCGGTGATTGACAATGATGATGAGTTGGTTGCGAAGATAGCTTCTGGCTTGCAGATCTTGTCAAGCTCCATGAAGACTTCTTTCTTCAGCTGCATCTCCTCAACGGCAGCCTCGATAACGAGGTCAGCGTCTGCGAATGTAGCGTAATCTGTTGTTGTGGTGATGTTCTTCAACAGTGCGTCAACATCGTCCTGGGTCATTTTGCCTTTCTCGACGAGTTTGGCGTAACCTTTTGCGATTGAACCCATTGCCTTGTCGAGGCTGGCCTGGGTTCTGCTTTTCATGACGACTGGCATCTTAGCTGCGAAAGCTTTCACGATGCCTTTTGCCATTGTTCCTGTTCCAATAACGTAAACTTTCATGTTACTTTAATTTATAATTGATATTCTTTTTTCTTTTTGACGCCTTCGGCTCAAAATCTTTCAAAATCTTTTTTAAATCTTTCAAAATTTTCGACGAAGATTATTTTGTTTGATTTTTATTAGATTTTGTTGGATTTCTGCCCGAAGGGCACCCCAATTAGGCGCGCGTAGTGCGCCGTTTCAGCACCCTTTAAAAGTAGCCTCGCGTTTCTCCAAGAATGCCTTCATGCCTTCTTTCTGATCTTCTGTCGCGAAGCATTTTCCGAATGCGACGTTCTCCAGCTCGATGGCGTCGTCAGCGCAGAGGTCGTAGCTCTCGTTGATGCAACGTTTGGTGTGGGCGATGGCGAGCGGTGCGTTCTTGAGCATCTTCTGTGCCATCTCAATGGCTTTGTCCATCAACTCGGCTGGCTCATACACTGCATTCACCAAACCGATGCGCAGGGCCTCGTCAGCGCGGATGGCCTTGCCAGTGTAAATCATCTCCTTGGCATAGCCTTGTCCGATGAGTTTCGCCAGACGGTATGTGCCGCTGAAACCAGGTGTGATGCCTAGTCCCACTTCAGGCTGACCGAAACGAGCATTGTTCGAGCAGATGCGGATGTCGCATGCCATCGCCAGCTCGCAGCCTCCGCCAAGGCAGAAACCGTTGACGGCAGCGATTACCGGTATCGGCAGCGTTTCGAGCTTACGGAACGCTGCTGCGCCGATCTTGCTGAACTCGTAGCCTTCTCTTTCATAAAGGTTGACCATCTCGGAGATGTCGGCGCCAGCCACAAACGATTTCTCGCCGTCACCAGTGACGATGAGGACTCGTATCTTGTTGGTGTCCAAGTTGCTGACGAAATGGTCGATCTCTTTGAGGACTGTCGAGTTCAAGGCGTTCAACGACTTCGGTGCCGACACTGTCATGATGCCGATGCCGTTGTCCTGAAATTCTATTTTTAAATATTGGTATTCCATAATTTTTAATTATTCTTGTAGAGACGTACGGCCGTACGTCTCTACAATGAATATTAATCAATCATCGATTTCAAATTAGGGCTAATTATCAATTTTGCCTCTGTAGCGGCCTGCACCTGCTCCACTGTGAATTCAGGATGGATTTCGGTGAGGACGATGCCTTCTTTTGTGATTTCCATCACGCCCATCTCAGTGATGATCATATTGACCTGACCTGCTGCTGTGAGAGGCAGTGTGCATTCCTTCAAGATCTTAGGAGCACCTTTCTGTGTGTGTTCCATAGTGAGGATCACGCGTTTTGCACCGACCACGAGGTCCATTGCGCCGCCCATGCCAGGAGCCATCTTGCCAGGGATGATCCAGTTGGCGAGGTTTCCCTTCTCATCGACCTGCAATGCGCCGAGGAATGACACATTGACGTGGCCGCCGCGGATGATTGCGAATGATGTTGCTGAGTCGAATGTGCAAGCGCCTGGTGTCAAGGTGATATAGCCGCCGCCAGCGTTGATGAGGTTCTTGTCTTCCTGACCCTCAGCCGGTGTAGGACCCATGCCCATAGCGCCGTTCTCTGTCTGCAGTGTCACTGACACGCCTTCTGGAAGATAGTTAGGAATCATTGTCGGAAGACCGATACCTAAATTCACAACATCGCCGTCATGCAGCTCTTTTGCAGCACGTCTCGCGATAACTTCTCTAATTTCGTTTTTTTCCATATTGCAATATTTTAATGTTAATTGTTTATTTCTTTTTTAGGTCGCCTTCGGCTCAAAATCTATCAAAATCTTTTTTAAAATCTTTCAAAATTTTCTTCCACCGAAGTCGTTATTTCACTCCTCTCTTTACCATTTCTTGGACGATGAATGATGCCACGTCGTCGGCGTAGGTGTTCATTCCGAAACCGGCGTCGAAACCAAGTTCCTTTGCGAGTTCGTGAGTGATACGGGCGCCACCGCAGCAGCAAATCATCTTGTCGCGCAATCCTTCAGCCTCCATCAGCTCGATGAACTCTGTCATATTCTTAATGTGGACGTCTTTCTGTGTAACGGTCTGTGAAACCAGCAACGCATCGGCATGAAGCTCAACGCCTTTTGCAATGAATTCCTCATTTGGAACCTGGGAGCCGAGGTTATAAGCCTCAATCATTTCATAACGCTCGAGGCCGTAATGACCAGCGTAACCCTTCATGTTCATGATGGCGTCGATACCCACTGTGTGAGCGTCAGTGCCTGTTGAAGCGCCGACCACCACAATCTTACGACCGATGTTTTCTTTGATGTACTGGTCAGTCTCGTACATGTCCATTGTGTTAGATTCGACTTTCGGCACGTAGATGGTGCTGTAGTTCACAGTGTGAGTGCAGCTTCCGTAGCAGTTAAAGAAAGTAAAACCAGGGGTTAACTCTTTGTAATACACCACGATAGGGTTCTCAAAGCCCATCGTTTTGAGTAGTTGTTTAGCTGCCTCTACAGCTTCTGCGCCGCATGGCACCGGCAATGTGAAACTCAACTGGGTTTTACCGTCATTCATGGTGTCGCCATACGGCTTGATTTTGGTTAAGTCTAAGGTTTTATCGAAATCCTTAGCTTCCATTGAATATAATCCTTCGCTCATATATTATATAATTTACTCTTTATCAATAAGTTACAATACAAGATATGATAAAAGCCGTCACACCTTTATCATGTCTGCAAATATAATATATTTTTTTAAATAAAAAACAAAAATTTCGTTGAATTTTTATTGCGATTATTGGTGCCATTTTCGAATTGCTCTCAGTACCCGGTGGTAAGTCGTATTTCTGCAAATGGCACCAATAATCTCAGAAACCAAATGTCTAATTACTCTCAGTACCTCGGTGGTAAGTCGCAATTCTGCAAATGACACCAATAATCTCAGAAACCAAATGTCAAATTACTCTCAGTACCCGATGGTAAGTCGTATTTCTACTAATGGCTCTTTCTAAAGATTTTCTTCCTGAACATGAAGAGGTTGAAAATGATGAAGACCGCAATCAAGATGCCCAAAGTGGTAAGCGCTGCATTGAAGCTTTGAGGCGCGTAGCTGACCAAAAGCAGCACCGGAAATCCCAATGCCACCGCCGGAAGTGACTGCAAAACAAGGTTGTTTGCCGCAGGAGTCTCAAATTTCGGGTCAATCTCACGAAGAAGGATCATACCATTTGAGGCAGTTCCTGTCAACATGCCGAACATGCTGAAGAAGCCTTCATAGACGTAGTTTGGATAGAGATGTTTGCTTACCTTGAGCACAAACCAGAATGTGGCGATGGCTCCGAGGGTGCAAACGAGGATGTATGGAATAGCGAATCCCTTGAATTCGCTGAAGTTTATGGCAGCTGTACCAGCCACTATCATGATGTCGAAGAAGAAACCGCTGATTCGGTTCAAAAGGTAGTTGTTAATGTATTCGCGCTGCATGATTTTGGCCTTTTTCAGACTCTTCATGATGCCTTTAATCATGATGCCAAACAGCGTTCCGAGGAGGAAGTTGAAACCCCACATCAACGGCATTAATGTTTTCTCACCGAAATTGCCAAGGTCGAGAGTCTGCAGGAAATGGTTGAAAAGATAGACCAAAAGATAGGTGAAAAGCACCAGACAAATCTGTATCGAGAGCTTGTCAACTGATTCAGTGTCAGGGATTTCGTTATCGCCTTCGTAGTCGCTGAGCTTGTTTCGCTGTTTTTCCTGAATCTCAGAAATCTTGATTTTTCCTTTCTTTTTCAAAATATTGAGATAAATCACACCGACAACGCATCCGATGATGAATCCCATTGCGGCTATTGACAAACCGAAGTCTTTACCTGGGAAGATAATATCTTGGTCGGTGGCTCTGTCCATGTATATGGTGCCAAAGTTCAGTGCCTGTCCTGGTCCTTGGCCGTAGCCCATCGGGAGAAGCAGACCTGCGGCGTAGAAAATCTTCTTTCCGAAATAGAACATCGGTATCGTAACTAACAGACCAACAATGCCTTGGATAATGTAAGTGCTGGCGGTTAAAGTGCCAGTCTCAATCACCTTCATGGTGCTTGATTTTGACTCTACTTTGTTGTTTTTCAATGCCAAAGCCACAAAACCGAGACCTAGGGCATGGTAAGTGATGACTTCCATGGAACTCTTGTCAATCAAATCCTGCCATCCGAACAAATCAGTGTATATTGCCTTGAAAATCAATATCAAAGCACCTCCAATCAAGGCAGAAGGGATTAAACTTTTCTGCATGAATGGCACTTTGGTTCGCACTATGTTTCCTGCTAAAAGGCCAACGGCGATGATACACAATTGTAGCATAAGGTTCCAGACCGCGTCGGTGGCGAAAAATGGTACTGCTAATGTATTCATAATCAATTAAATTTGTTCAACTTTTCTTCTAATGCGACTATGATGTCGCGATATTTTGCGGCATTCATGAAGTCGAGTTCCTTGACAGATTTCTCCATCTCTTTCTTGGCTTCCTGAATAGCTTTTTTGATGTCTTTAGGCGAGCGATAAACTGCCGTTTTCTCTTCTGCCACAGCTCTTACATGTTCCTCAGTCATCTCATAATCAACGAGTTTGTGGCTGCTGATGGTGTCGGTCCATGCCGTGTCGAGTGGCTTGATGATGGTTTTGGGCACAATGTCGTGCTCGATGTTATAAGCCATCTGTTTCTCGCGCCGCCGCTGGGTCTCGTCGATGGTCTTGCGCATTGAGTCAGTGATTTTGTCCGCATACATTATCACTTTGCTGTCGGCATTGCGGGCGGCGCGGCCTGCTGTCTGCGTCAAAGAACGTTCCGAACGCAGGAATCCTTCTTTGTCGGCATCCAAAATCGCAACTAATTGAACCTCAGGTAAGTCCAAACCTTCACGAAGCAGGTTGACACCCACCAAAACGTCGAAGTCTCCCCTTCTCAAGCCCATCATGATATCGACTCGATCCAGGGTATCGACATCGGAATGTACATATCTCGTGGCAATATTCAGGTTGTTGAGGTAGTTCGTAAGCTCCTCAGCCATTCGTTTTGTCAAAGTGGTGACCAATATACGCTGTTTGCGTGCAATCACACGGATTATCTCGTCAACGAGGTCATCGACTTGGTTTGTGCATGGCCGCACTTCGATTATTGGGTCGAGCAGGCCTGTCGGGCGGATTATCTGCTCCACATAAACGCCTTGCGTCTGCTGCATCTCGTAGTCGCCAGGTGTCGCGCTGACATATATCGTCTGCCCCGTAAGTGCCTCAAACTCATCGAATTTCAGCGGTCGGTTGTCGAGTGCCGAAGGCAAACGGAAACCGTATTCCACCAATGTCTGTTTCCTTGAGCGGTCACCGCCATACATGCCTCTGATCTGTGACACAGTGACGTGACTTTCGTCTATAATAGTGATGAAATCGTCGGGGAAGAAATCAAGGAGACAGAACGGACGAGTGCCTGCCGACCTGCCGTCGAAATACCTCGAATAATTTTCAATTCCTGAGCAATATCCAAGCTCTCGAATCATCTCAACATCATGACTGACACGGTCTTCGAGACGTTTTGCGTCGCTAAACTTGCCTATTTCGCGGAAATACTCGGCTTGTTTGAACATGTCGAGCAAAATCTCCTCTGTCGCTGTCTTTATCTTATCTTTTGAGGTGACAAAAATATTTGCAGGAAACAGCGTGACATTCTGCAAACTCTCAATCCTCGTGCCATTAATGTAATCGAACGACTCCAGCTCCTCTATCTCGTCATCCCAGAATATAATCCTGAAAGGTGTGTCGGAATACGCAGGAAACACATCCACGGTGTCGCCTTTCACACGGAATCGACCTCTTGTAAACTCAATGTCATTCCTGTTATAAAGCGCATTCGTGAGCTGGAATAGCAGGTCATCGCGCCTGATTTTTTGTCCCAGTTTGATGTTGATGACGTTTTTACTGAAATCTTCAGGGTTTCCGATGCCGTAAATGCATGATACTGAAGACACTATGATGACATCACGCCTTCCCGACATCAGGGCTGATGTGGCACTTAGTCGCAAGCGGTCGATCTCGTCGTTTATTGACAAATCTTTCTCAATATAGGTGTTCGTCTGCGGAATGAACGCTTCCGGCTGGTAATAATCGTAATACGATACGAAATATTCTACCCTGTTTTCAGGAAAGAACTGTTTGAACTCGCTATATAATTGAGCAGCAAGGGTTTTGTTATGGCTTAGTATCAATGCCGGGCGGTTGAGTTCCGCAAGCATGTTGGCGATTGTGAAAGTCTTGCCGGAGCCTGTCACACCCATTAAAGTCTGGTATCTCTCGCCTGCCAAGATGCCGTTTTTCAACTGTTCTATGGCTTGAGGCTGGTCGCCAGTGGGCTTAAACTCCGATGCAAGTTTGAAATTCATCAGCTTTTTTTGCTCTGTTTAAACAAAAACTCTTTCTCCTCCTCAGTCAGGCTGTTGTAGCCGCCTTTGCTTATCTTTTCGAGGATTTCGTCGGTTTTACGCTGGTCGTCGGCACGATTTTTGTTGTAATCCCAATCGGATTGAGGACGTCCGTATCCAAACTTGTTCTTGTTGAAAATCTTGAATTTCGGCTGCCATATGCCTTCTTTATATCTCCAATAAAGTATCAAAGCCAGACCGAAAAGCATGCCTCCAACATGTGCGAAATGTGCCACGTTATCGACTGATGAGAAACCTGAGAATAACTCAATGACACCATAGATTATCACGAACCATTTTGCTTTAACTGGAATAGCGAAGTAAATGTAAATTCGCGAGTTAGGCCACATCATGCCGAATGCGAGAAGTATGCCATAAACGGCTCCAGAAGCGCCTACGGTGGTCAACATGTTGAGATATTCCTCAACGGTGACAGTCTTTTGGCCGAGATTGATGTATTGGTAATGCTCGATAATGTCGTGAAGTTGGATGTACTGCACCAACTCTTGAATGAGACCTGCACCAATGCCGCAAACCATGTAAAATATAAGGAATCGCTTGGGACCCCACGCGTTTTCAATGCTGTTGCCGAACATCCAGAGTGCAAACATATTGAAAAAAATGTGGGCGAAACTGCCGTGCATGAACATGTACGTCACAAACTGATACGGCCTGAAGTCTGACGCGCCGATGTAATGCAAACCGAGATAATCAGATAAGTCGATATGCCAAACGTAGTCAAAAGCGATGGTGGCAAGGAAGAATATTCCGTTGATTATCAACAAGTTTTTTACCACCATTGGTAAAATTGAAAAGCCCTGTGGCCTGAATTGATTGTCCATTAGTTCAAACGTGTTTTTATGTCGTCAGCATTGATTATTGTGAAGATTTTCTTGCCGTTTGGCGCCACTTCTGCCACCGCGCAGCCGAAAAGTCTGTCGATGATGTCCTGCATCTCCACAGCATTCAGTGTCTGACCTGCCTTCACCGCCATCTGTGATGCCAGCGAACGTGCTAAATTTAACTTTCTATCTGATTGATTACCAGACATGTTGGTCTTGTAATCCTCTAAAATCTTTTCTATAATTGATATCGCATCGCTTCCTTTGCAATCGACAGGTGTGCCGTTGATAACAAAGGTTGTGTTGTTCATCGCCTCGATTCTGAAACCTATCTTCTCAAGTTCGGGCTTAAGCTCTTTCAAAATCGATGCATCATTGATATTCAATGAGATATGATGTGGAAACAGCTCTTGTTGTGATGCCTTGACTTCTGTCTCCATCTCTTTCAGATACTTTTCGTAGAGAATCCTTTCATGCGCCAAATGCTGGTCAACGACAAGAATTCCCGACTTCACTGTTGTGACGATATACGATTGCTGCAGCTGGATGAAAAGACTCTTTTGCTCTTCATCCAAAGGCTTGTCATCCTTGACATCAGCGATGATATTGGTGTTTGCTACGATGTCGTTGGTATTGTCATAAGCAATCCTCCAATTCTGTTGCTGATGCTTTATCGGATTGATTTTGAATGGGTTAAATGTCGGGTCAAAATCAACTTTCGGAGTTATTACAGGGCGGTCCATGCGACTTGCCTCGCCGAAATCGATGCCCATATTCGGGTTGATGTCGAAGTCAAAAGTCGGGGCTAAGTTATTCTGTCCTATTGCCTTACGTACAGCCGAATGCATGATGGCGTAAATTAACTTCACGTCAATGAAGTTGACTTCGGTCTTCGTCGGATGTATGTTGATGTCGATTTCCTTAGGATCTATCTGAATATCAAGGAAATAGCCAGGGAAACAGTCCTGCGGAATCAGCTCTTTGTAGGCGTTTTCCACCGCATGATGCAGATATGCATGTTTGATGAAACGGCGATTTACAAAGAAATACTGCTCACCCCTTGTTTTCTTTGAGAACTCAGGCTTCACTATGAATCCGTCGATAGTCACCGACTCTGTTATCTGATTGACAGGCAACAGCTTACTGTCGTAATCTTTTCCGAAAAGACCGACGATTCGTTGTTTTAAAGTGCCAGGATAAAGATGGAAAATTTCTTTGTCGTTGCTTGTGAAAGTAAACCCGATTTCAGGGTTCATTACCGTGATTCGAAAGAACTCCTCGTTGATATGACGAAGCTCTGCCTCATTGGATTTCAAGAAGTTACGTCGTGCCGGCACGTTGAAAAACAGGTTTTTCACAGTGAAATTAGTGCCTACCGACATCGGTTTCGGCATCTGTTCAATCACTTTGGAGCCTTCAATACGTATTTTTGTGCCCACTTCGTCCTCTTTGCGCCGTGTTGTCAGCTCGACCTGTGCTACAGCGGCTATAGAGGCTAGTGCTTCCCCACGGAATCCCATGGTTTTAATGGCAAAAAGGTCATCGGCGCTCTTAATTTTTGAAGTGGCATGGCGCTCAAAACACAGTCTCGCATCGGTTTCCGACATGCCGCAGCCGTTGTCGATAACAGTGATGAGTGTGCGTCCTGCATCTTTGACAACTAGGTCGATTTGTGTGGCGCCGGCATCTATGGCATTCTCTATCAACTCTTTAACGACAGATGCTGGCCGCTGGATGACCTCTCCGGCAGCAATCTGATTCGCAACAGAATCGGGCAGTAACTTGATGATATCCAATGACATAGCTACTTACCTCCCAGATGCAGGAACATTTCAATGAAATTCTCCACAACAGGAGTGAAGAATATGAAATATATGGCTAATGCGGCAAATCCAAAGATGATTATATAACGCAACTTACCGGTCGATGTCGCTCTACGCTTCTCCCTTCCATCATCGCCGATCCTACCCCATTTCTTGCGCAGCTGAACCCTAAGTTTCTCACTATCAGTGAGATTTGAATCCAAACCCATCGCGGCTTTCTTCTTCTCCAACTCCTCCTTCTCCGGATCGTAATACCTCGGAATATAATTGAACTTAGGCATCTCAGGCCTATGAAACATGAAAATTCCCATAATAATTATTTTAATTTGCAAAGATAAACATTTTTTATCAACAAAACGAAACATTTATTTTATTATTTTTGCACTTTAAACTTGTGATAATAATCCAATAATGAAAAAATTGTTACTTCTTTGTCTATCAATGACTTGCATCTTGTTTTCATGTTCCGATAGCTCGGACAAAATGAAAAAAGACGCGAAATTTGACAATGATAATTTGATGGAATATACGAGTTATATTGAAGTAACTCATTATAAATCAGGATATTACGTCAATGTTTCAAATCCGTGGAACGAGAAATCGCTTGGCGAATTTTATCTCTATCCAGACACCTTGGAGCTGCCAGATGAGCTTGAAAACAAGTCGGTGATTCGCACCCCTGTGAAGTCGGTGATAGCATATTCATCAACGCAATGGTCAGTGTTTCTTGAACTTGACGAGATTTCGCGCGTGAAAGGAATCCTTGAGAGTAACTATACCGACAATCCTGAAATTAAGAGGCTTTTGGCTGAAAAAAAGATTGAGGATGTTGGCATCGAAACGAGTTTGAAGACTGAAATTGTGATCAACCTCCACCCTGACGTGATACTTTACACACCATACTCTACGGTTCCGAAGACAGAGATTGGCGAACTTACTGGTGCAGTGATGTTCCCGTTTGCTGATTACCTTGAAAATCATCCACTTGGACGTGCCGAATGGCTGAAAGTGATTGGTTTTCTTACATGCCGTGAGGATGATACCGACATGTGGTTCAACGATATCGTAACTCGTTATAATTCATTGAAAAAGCTTTGCGAAAACGTCGATTACCGCCCTACTGTTTTTTCCGATCTGCCGTTTGAAGGCCAGTGGTATCTGCCAGGTGGTGCGAGCTACATCGCACAGATTTTCCATGATGCCGGCGCCGATTACATCTGGAAAGACAACAACTCCACCGCAAGTCTGCCTGTCGATGCCGAGACAGTGCTGTCGAAAGCTCATGATGCCGATTTCTGGCGTGTGATGAATTCGACAAACTCGCATTTTACCTATGAGCGCTTAGCTGTTGAAAATGAATTATATACATATTTCAAAGCGTATAAAAAACGCAATATTCTTGTTTGCGATATCCGGGAAAGCGGCTACTTCGAGCAATCGGAATATGAGCCGGATTTGCTGCTGAAAGACTTTGTTTTTGCCTTTCATCCGGAGCTTGTCGAGAGATATTACAAACCGCATTATTTTTACAGACTGACAGATGAAAAACAGTAAGATAACAATCGGAATTTTGGGTATTATTGTATTCGGAATAATACTTTTTATCATCAATTTGGTGGTCGGTTCAGTCTCGGCACCACTAGATGAGATATTTAAAGTATTACTTGATGATAATGCTGATAAAACATTGAGTGTCATTATTTTTAACTACAGGCTTCCTCAAGCATTGACAGCCTTGTTGGCGGGTGCTGCTTTGGCTGTGGCAGGCCTTTTGATGCAGACATTGTTCCGCAATCCTCTCGCCGACCCTTCAATGTTGGGAATCAGCAGTGGTGCAAGTTTGGGAGTTGGAATAGTTATTCTTCTCACAGGCGCAATATCGGGTATGGCGGTCTCGTCGTTCGGCTGGTGGTCAACCATCGGAGTGAGCCTCGCAGCCTTCATCGGCGCAGTGCTGGTGCTTTTCGTCATGCTGGCGTTCAGCTCGCGAATGAAAAACATGACAACATTAATTATAATAGGTCTGATGATAGCCTATCTTGCCGGCTCAATCACTGATATCTTAAAGTTTTTCAGCCTGAAAGAAGACATCCACGCTTTCGTGATTTGGGGCATGGGCAGTTTCTCTGGCGTCGGTACATCAAAAATGCCAGTTTTTGCAATAAGTATTATCATCGGACTGATTGCTACGTTTTTCTTGTCGAAAAATCTTAATATCTTGCTTTTAGGCGAGATGTATGCTGAAAATTTAGGCCTGAATATCAAGAAAAACAGCGTGATAATTATTCTTGTTTCTGGTTATTTGACTGCAATTGTCACAGCTTATTGTGGACCAATAGCATTTGTGGGTCTCGCAATGCCGCATATTGCGAGGTTCTTGTTCAAAAGCAGCGACCATAGGTTGTTGATACCAGCCACGATGCTTATCGGCATGGACATGGCGCTTGTATGTAACCTCATAGCGAGAATGCCTGGCTTTGACGGCAATCTGCCTGTAAATGCAGTCACCGCGTTCATTGGAGCACCTGTTGTCATTTCTGTTATTTTGAAAAGCAAAAAATAAATGGAAATATTAAAGACATATTCATTATCAATTGGTTACGAAAATAAAACTGTCGTTTCCGACATTAATGTCACCTTGAATAAAGGCGATATCATAGCTCTTGTCGGTCCAAACGGAGCAGGAAAATCGACGCTGTTCAAGACTTTTTCGACACATATCAGACCTGTAGGCGGAAAAATTGAGCTGTTTGGGAAAGATCTGATGACGTATTCGCCTAAAGAACGTGCTAAGTTGCTCGGAATCGTTCTCACCGAGCGCCCCGACGACATGTTTCTGAAGGTGTTCGACGTGGTCGCAGCAGGCCGTTATCCATACACTGGAATGTTTGGAAAGCTGTCTGAAAAGGATGAAAATGAAATTAAAGTATCACTTGAATTAGTCGGTATCAAACATTTGATTGACAGGGTTTTTAATACATTGTCTGACGGTGAGAAACAGAAGGTTATGATAGCCAAGGCTATTGCACAAAACACTCCTGTAATCATGCTCGACGAGCCTACGGCTTTTTTGGATTATCCAAGTAAAATAGAGTTGTTTTCTTTGCTGAAGAAGTTGGCAAAAGAGCAGAAAAAAGCAATCCTTTTCAGTTCGCACGACCTCGAACTTCTCTTCCGCTATACCGACAATCTCTGGATTATTGCGAAAAACAAGCCTTTCGCGGCTGGACAGAGTTCGGAATTATTGAAAAATGATGTCATAAAAAATTATTTTGAACTAAAAGATGCAGATAACGATTATCTTTTGAGAGAAATTATATAAATTTGCAAATCATAAAATTAATTATCATGAAAAAACTTTTATCCTTATTGACTTTAAGCCTTGTTATTGGCTTAGGTGTAGCCAACGCTCAGAATCAGAGAATCGTTGTGCTTGAATGCTTTACGAGCGCTACATGTGGCCCGTGCGCACAGTACAATCCTCAACTCGACAACATTGTCAATGAAAACTCCGAAAAGCTCATTGCAATCAAATACCATGTCAATTGGCCTTCGGCCGGTGACCCAATGAATTTACACAATCCCAGCGAAGTATCGTCAAGAGTTTCGTATTATAGTGTAACTGGCGTGCCGACATCAGTAGCTGACGGTAACGCTTGGTTTGGTAATTCAGGTAGCGTTTCACAGTCATTAGTTAACCAGTGGGCTGCTGTTGAGTCACCGCTTGAAATGCGTATGACGCATTATCTCAATGATACTCAAGACACTATTACCGTTGTCGTCATGGGCCGTGCCACATCTGCAATTGAATCAAATAATTTAAAACTTCACATCTCTGTGATTGAGAAAACCATGGAATATGCCACAGCACCAGGTACAAACGGTGAAAGAATTTTCCATAATGTGATGAAAAAGATGCTTCCTGGTTCCAGTGGCACAAATATTCCTTCTTTGCAGGCCGGCGACTATTTCGCATACACATATTCTTGGGCTTTGGCTAATGTCATGAATGTCAGCGAATTAACAGCTGTGGCATGGCTTCAGGATCATAGCACGAAAACGGTTTATCAGGGATGCAAATCGTCAGAAGATTTCCAACCATATTATGCAAAACAGGCTCAAATTACTGGAATTGACCATACTAAGAAAAACATCTGCTCTGGTAGCGCCGAACCTGTTGTTTTTGTTGACAATTTAGGTTCTGAGACCATTAACTCATTGACATTCAATATTAAAGTGAATGGAGAGGATGTTAAACAAGTGACATGGAACGGCAATATTCCGTTTACAAAGGAAGCCAAGATTTCGTTAGGTGAAATCAATTTTGATGTAGCTGAGGAAAACGAGATGCTCATTGAGATTGCCCAGATCAATGGTGCCCCTGATGATTATTCGCCAAGCATCTACAGCTATACTTTTGAAGAAGCCAAACTCATTGTTAATAAGGCATTTAAGCTCAAATTAAGAACCGATGACGAGCCTCAGCTGATAACTTGGGAAGTGGTAAATATGAATACCGGTGAAGTGGTCGTTAGTGGCGGACCGTATGATACACCTTTCGAAACATATAATATCAATTTTGAACTTGAAAATGCCGGCTGCTATATGTTTACAATTTATGACGCAGGAGGCAACGGATTGTATGATGGCAGTGGCATTTATAACTTGAAAGCTGGTAGCACAAACATTGCATCAGGCTCGAAATTCACAGATCAGGAATCGAATGAGTTCTCATTCACCAAGGATGATGATATTGAGGAATATTCAGTAAATACTGCTAATATCTATCCTAATCCATCAAATGGCATCGTAACTGTTGATACAGAAAGCAGTTGTGCAATTGCTGTTTATAACACTGTTGGACAAATGGTTTTAAGTCAAGATATCAATGGTAAAACGATGCTTGATCTTTCAAATCTTGACAAAGGAACATATTTATTCGTAATAACATCCAAAAATGGTGAAAAGAATAGTCAAGTCATTGTTTTACAATAAGTTGAGAATTAAAGGCTGGCATGTTTTGTCAGCCTTTCTTGTGTTTTCTATGTTGTCGTGCAACAAGACAAGCGTCGATTTGATTGTTTATAACGGTAATATATATACCGTTGATAATCAATTCGGTAAGGCTGATGCCTTTGCTGTCAAAGATGGAAAGTTTATTGCTGTCGACACTGATAAAGAGATTTTAAGGCATTACAGTGCGACTTATACCCTTGATGCTCAAGGACAAAGCATATATCCTGGATTCATTGACGGCCACTGCCACTTTGTGGGATATGGCGAAACAACAGTGCGATATGCTGATTTGAAAGGCTGCCAATCGTTTGATGAAGTGCTAGATAGGCTTGAAAAACATAATGAAAACAATGATTCAGAATGGCTGTTGGGTCGTGGATGGGATCAAAACCTTTGGAAAGTGAAGGAATTCCCAGAAAACACTGAGCTTAACAAACGATTTCCTGACAAAAAAGTACTCATTACAAGAGTCGATGGACATGCTGTTCTTGTTAGTGATAATGTGTTGAATCTCATCGGATTAAGAGGCAAACCAAGAGGACTTTTGATTGATAATGATGCTGATAAAGCCAAAGCACTCATTCCGCAGCTTAATAACTCGCAGAAAATCAAGGCGTTGAAGATATCGCAACGCGACTGTTTCTCACACGGTCTCACCAGTGTCACCGATGCAGGTCTCGACATCAAATCCATAGCTTTGATTGACAGCCTTCAGCAGAAGGGCATTCTGAAAATGAAAATCAACGCGATGATTAATCCTGACGATGAGACTATGGATTACTTCATGAAGTTCGGAATCATTGAAAAAGAACGTCTTACGGTACGTTCAGTGAAAATTTACGCCGATGGTGCTTTAGGCTCGCGTGGAGCCAGGTTGTTGGAGCCATATACAGATGCTCCTGATACTCAAGGACTTATTGTTGAGAATGAAGATTTCTATAACCATGTTTGTGAGAAAGCCTACAACGCTGGCTATCAGGTGTGCTGCCATGCTATCGGCGACGGCGGCGTGCGTATGATACTCAATGAATATGCTAAGTTCCTTAAAGGCGAAAACGACTTGCGTTGGCGTATTGAGCATTCGCAAGTAGTTGATCCTCAAGATGTTAAGCTTTATAAAGAGTATAGTGTCATTCCGTCGATTCAGGCCACTCATTGTACTTCAGATATGCCGTGGGCGGAACAACGTCTTGGAAGTGAACGAGTTAAGAACGCTTATGCATACAAGACTTTGCTTGAGCAAAACGGCTGGCTCATCAATGGTACCGACTTCCCTATTGAGCATATCTCCCCAATCAAGACGTTTTATTCATCGGTGGCTCGCAAATATTTGATTGACAATAAATTAAGTCGAGAAGAAGCCTTGAAATCAATGACAATATGGGCCGCCAAAGGCTACTTTGCCGAAGACCGCATTGGGAGTTTAGAAATAGGCAAAGAGGCTGATTTTGTTATACTTTCAGATGATTTAATGACTATTGAAGATGAAAAAATCCCCGAAGTAAAGGTGGTTAATACTTTCATTAATGGAGAATTGGTATATTAGTATTTTTAATGCCATTCTCGAATTGCTCTCAGTACCCTGTGGTAAGTCGCAATTCTGCAAATGGCATTAAAAATTTCAAATTGTTAATTATATTCACGAATTGCTCACAGTACCCTGTGGTAGGTCGCAATTCTGCAAATGTCATTAAAATGTTAGAATAATACTTTTAGGTCCTCAGTGGTGAGTCCGTTGAAGTCACCGGAACTCATAAAGCCTCCGACCATGTTTTCGCGATTGAGGCCTTCAATAAGTTTTACAAGCTCGTCTTTTGAGTGAACCACTTGTAAATCAGGGCGTTGGAAACCTTTTATGATACGTTCGTCTGTCATCATCTCGAGTTTCTTTATGGCGACGGCATGAGGGTCATAGAAAACCACAGCCTTGTCGCAGTGGTCGAGACAATGTGCATAATGGTCGATAAACACTTCGCTGAGGCTGCTGTATGTATGTAACTCAAAGACTACCAGCAAGTTCTTTTTTGCATATTGTTCGCGCAAAGCTTTCACTGTCGCCACCACTTTTGATGGTGCGTGTGCAAAATCACGGAACACGAGGTTTCCTTTGTCTTTGTTTTCAAACAATAATTCGAGTCGGCGGGCTGCACCTTTGAAGGTCTTTATTGCCTCATAAAACTGTTCGTCGCTGATGCCTACCTGTTTGGCCACATAACGTGCCGCGTTGATATTCTTCATGTTATGCTCGCCGAAAATCTGGACCTTCTCCTCTTTTCCGTTTGGCAAAACGAGAATTGTGTCATCGCCATCGGTTTTATATGGATGAATCTCATAGCCATATGTCGGAACGTCAGCATTTGCTGCTATTTTCGCTGCCTCAGGGTCGTTACCGTCGTATATCAGGCAGCCTCCTTTTTCTATTGTCTTGACAAATATTCTGAACTGTTCAAGATAGCTGTCGAATGTCGGGAACACGTTGACATGATCCCAGCCGATGCCCGAAATCACTGCGATATGCGGATGATATTTATGGAATTTAGGCACGCGGTCGATAGGTGAAGTTAGATATTCGTCGCCCTCAATCACCATGTACTTCGCGGTCTCGCTGAGTCGTACCATCACGTCGAAGCCTTCAAGTTGTGCCCCGACCATGAAATCGGTCTCAATGCCAGCCTGTTTCATCACATGCAGAATCATTGATGTGATCGTCGTCTTACCGTGACTGCCACCAATCACGATGCGGATTTTATCTTTACTTTGTTCATAAAGATATTCCGGATATGAATAAATCTTAAGTCCAAGTTCTTGAGCGCGAATGAGTTCGGGGTTATCAATGCGGGCATGCATACCTAAGATGACGGCCTCGTATGACTCATCTAAAATCTCTGGATGCCAACCGAATTCTTTTGGCAAAATGCCTTCTTTCTCAAGACGTGTGCGGGATGGCTCAAAAATCTCGTCATCGGAGCCTGTCACTTCGTAACCTTTTCTGTGTAAGGCGATTGCGAGGTTGTGCATCGCGCTGCCGCCAACTGCAATAAAATGGACTTTCTTCATATTTTCAATATTTGTTACTGCAAAAATACAAAAAGTTTTTTATAATTCACTTATATTTTTAATACCCTTTTCGAAATACTCACAGTACCCTATGGTAGGTCGTAATTAAATTTTTTGTATTTTTGCATAAAATATTAACATGTTATTGGATAGGAATCTGATAAAGCATTTTAGCGATTATCTCCGTCTTGAGCAGTCGTTGTCGGACAATACCATTCAAGCGTATTGTCATGATATTGAATTGTTTATGGAGTTTCTTGAAGATAGCGGCAGATCTCTTTCAGTAACAGGTATCACACATCACGACATTGAAGATTTCTTTGCGAGGCTTTATGATTTGGGCATAGTGGCATCGTCGCAAGCCCGGATTTTGTCAGGAATTAAAAGCTTTTACAGGTATTTGATTCAGGAAAAGATTTGTGAGGAAGACCCTACTCTATTGGTAAGTTTTCCTTCCATTGGCAGGCATATTCCGGAGGTGTTGACTTACGAGGAAATCGTCAGCATGCTCGACAGCATTGATTTGAGTCAGCAATTTGGGCACCGCAACAAGGCCATTCTGGAGGTTATGTACGGCTGTGGACTCCGCGTTTCGGAGGTTATTACATTGAATATCAGCGATATATACATCAAAGACGAGTTTATTCGAATTATTGGAAAAGGCGATAAAGAACGACTTGTTCCTATTGGCAAGAAAACACTGCACGAGTTGATGCTTTACGTCAAAGGCGAGCGTTTGCATCAAGATATTAAGCCGAAATTTACCGACAAAGTGTTTATCAGTGCTCGTGGCACAAGTTTAACGCGCCAGAGTGTTTTCCTTCTGGTGAAAAGTCTTGCCGAAAAAGCTGGAATCAAAAAAACGATAAGTCCGCACACATTGCGGCACTCGTTTGCGACACATTTGCTTGAAGGCGGTGCTGATTTGCGTGCAGTCCAGCAAATGCTGGGACATTCGAGCATATCTACTACTGAGATATACACTCACGTCTCCGATGAATACTTGCGCGAGGTTATCACGCTATTTCATCCGCGTTGGCATTCCCAGAATATCTCAACTAATTTATTATCATCGAAATAGAAGTCGATATTCAGTTCTTCATAAGTGATACAATCGCCATCCTCGTTATCCTCGATGTAATTGTCGAAACCGTTCTGTTTCATGAGTTCGACAAGTTCATCTTTGTTCAAGTCGAAAACCTTAGCTCCGAAAAGCTCTGATTTTTCATTGAAAGTGTAGAAATTGGAGAGTTGCATCGTGGCATTTCCTTCGAAATAAGCCGAGAAATCGTTGTCTTCATAATCCAGGACCACGACGTGGCTGTCGTCTTCCACTGCCGACTCGATTTCTTCCTGATTTGTAGGCTGTCCAAGCACTTCGACCACATCGTCGATAGGCATGCCGAAGTGAAGATCGCCATATCCTTTTAAAGGTTCAATTGTGAAATTTTCCATCATGATGTTTATGTTTTAGTTTATTCGAATCTTATTGATTTAGAAGGTCTTACGTTGTTTATAAGCATTGTTGGCAAAAGCAGCATCAGCACCCAAAGTATCATTGTGCCGAGGTTCAAAGCCACAATATGCCAGAGGTTAAGCTCAATTGGAACCGCCGAAAGATAATATGATTCAGGCGATAGTGCGATTACGTTGAAATGGCTTTGTATGAGGCAAAGCCCGATACCTATGACATTGCCGATCAGCATACCTATTAACAATATACGGCATGAACGGCGTAAGAATATGCTTCTGATGAGTCTGTTGTTTGCTCCCATAGCCTTCAGCAGTCCAATTGTTGAGGTGCGTTCAAGTATGATTATCAATAACATACTAATGATTGTGATGCCAGACACAAGCAACATCAGCACGATAATGATGACCACATTCATGTCTTGAAGCTCAAGCCAGTCGAAGATGTGAGGATATGTCTCCATCGCCGAATACGACACCAGTTCGGTGGGTATGCTGTAGTAGATTTGTTGGTTGTAGTCGCTTATAAGTGACTGATTATCAACCCAAATCTCAAGATGGCCAATTTCTCCATTGTTCCAACCGTTGAGCCTTCTGATTTGTCCCAAATCGCAATATACATAGCGTTCGTCGCATTCTTGCAGCCCTGTTTCATAGATGCCGACAACATTGAATTTGCGACCTCGAGCTTTCATGTCCTGGTCAACGAACCAGATTCTCACAGGGTCGCCGACGTTCAATTGCATCTTGTGAGCGATGATGTTTGATATTACGACGTCGTTAGAGCGTTCATTTTCAACGTATTGCGGTGTTTTGCCATCAATAATATAAGAGTCGATGTAGCTCCAGTTATAATCGTAATCGACACCTTTTAATACCACAGCCTGAATCTCGTCGTCAGTCTTGATAATGCCGGCTTTATTGGCCGTTTTGTGCATCTCTGTAATGAAAGGTTTGTCGAGACGCGCCTGGAGAACGCTGTCGAAAACAAATGGTGTCTCCTCTATTGACTCATTCTGGTTCAACGCCTGTATGTGAATCGGGGCGACAAAACCAATCACTTTGTCTCTGATTTGATTCTTAAATCCGACGACTACTGCAATGGAAATCAACATGATAGTTATACCGAGAGCCACGCTGGTGACGGCGATGCACATAACCGTCGAAGACAGATTTTCCTTCGACAGCGAAAAAATTCTTTTAGATATAAATGTCGCCGCGTTCATTTTTTTCTTATCATTGCAAAATTAAAAAAATATCGGATATGTTGAGAAAATTTTTGGCTTTATTTACCATAATTATATCTATATCGTTGATTATCAATGCTCAAAAAGCAAATGAATTAAAGCTTCTTGATGCAAAAGATGCTGTGGTCGGGGCAATGAGGATGGACTTGTATCTGCCTCAATTGCTTGACAAAAGTGTTGCTGTCGTTGCAAACCAGAGCAGTATTATGGATGATGGGACGCATCTCGTTGACACATTGCTGGCGAATGGTGTTGATGTGGTTAAGATCTTTACTCCCGAGCATGGCTTCAGAGGCACTGCAGAAGCTGGAGCTTACGTAAATTCTGGCCTTGACGCGAAAACAGGCTTGCCTATTGTGTCGCTTTATGGGAAAAACAAGAAACCGACAGCCGAACAACTTGAAAATGTGGATGTTATATTGTTCGACCTTCAAGATGTCGGATGCCGTTTTTACACTTATATCTCTACAATGACATATGTGATGGAGGCTGCTGCAGAGAATAACATCCCTGTTATAGTCCTCGACCGCCCGAATCCTAATGGTTTTTATGTTGACGGTCC
>Ga0310690_10000666_pt1 | contig 69817 bp, 57 predicted proteins | sample AusTroGonzalo_MG_2_FD_207661 | JGI IMG/M metagenome (GOLD analysis project Ga0310690, IMG submission 207661) | Bovine rumen microbial communities from tropical cattle in Woodstock, Queensland, Australia - Gonzalo_04 (v2) (version 2) | ecosystem: Host-associated > Mammals > Digestive system >...
TTCCAACCCCGACTATGCCGACATCTCCATCTCGTCAATAGTCTCCGAAGCCATACGGGGTGCAGACATCCTCCTCAACGAACTATGGGAACAGGAGCAGCTTTCACCCCAAATACCGTCACACAGATGAGAGCAGTTCCATCCGTTGCAAACTCGTCGAGCCCTATCGACACTCGGAAAGCTGTCGAGCCTTCTCGAAATGATGGCCACTCGGAAAGCTTCAGTGTTTTCAAAAAAATCACGAAACCTTTCGAAGGCATTTTTACTCGGAAATCAGACGAAGACCATCACGGTCAAAGAACGTGAAGATAACAGAAAGGATGGGAAAAAATGGAAACTCGGAAAGCTGTATGGACCCCCGTGAAGCTATGAGCCCATAGCTCAAAAAAAGTATCGGGAAAGACGGTGTATGTCGAATATTTTTAGTACTTTTGCAAAAAGTTCTTTGAGGATATTGCTGGTAACAATATGGGGTAAATAACCGATTTATGTCCCAAAATTGTACCACAAAACGGCAAGCTATTGAAAGCCAGTACCGATTATATAAGAGGAGGTGAAGTAAGACACTGAAATACACCTAATAGAAACGGGAACTGAATAGCTTTCAGCTCCCGTTTTTTATTGCTTGAAGCTTTCCGAAATATCAGGAAATCCAAGCAAATACGTGGTACAGGGACCAAAACTTGTATCACGTTTTTTCATTTGTGCAGAAACGACGTTGCCCGAAAAAACGTCGGGAAGTTTGTACCATCTTCATAAACCAGCAATCTTGATTGCATTTGCAGCTTGTTCCTTTTTCTCATTTACCACCTTTGCATATATCTGTGTAGTCTTTACGTTTGTATGACCGAGCATCTTGCTTACGGTGTATATGTCCGTCCCGTTAGCCAATTGCAATGTTGCAAAGGTGTGTCGAAAACAATGGAATGTAATTTTTCGGGTTATCCCCGCTGCAACCAACCAACGTTGCAACGGTTTGGAAATCCACGCTGCATCGGTGAGGTCTTCAAAAACCAAACGACAAGGTTCTTTCGGTTCTCCACATAGTTTATATGCTTGCTCGCTTATGGGCATATACTCGACTTCCTTTGTCTTTTGCTGTGTGAAGTTGAGCCGATAACTATCCCCATCCTTTTGCACCTCGCTCCATCGTAGCTTCTGAATATCACAATGCCTCAATCCCGTTAGTGCAGAAAACAGTGCAGCACGTTTAAGTACGGTAATATCACAGGGTGTGTTAGCCAACTGATTAAGTTCTGCTTCCGTAAGGTAATTACGACGTACATTGTTCGGTGGGATATTCTTGACCTTTGCCGCTAAATCGGTGGATAGATACTCATCTATGAATGCTTGCTTCAATGCCGCCTTTAAGATGCTGAAATATGTGCTTGCCGTAGTCTGTGATATGGTTCCCGGTTTATTACCTCCTTGTGGTGCAGATAGAAGAAATCGTTTGAAGTCTTCCAACATCTTAACGTTGATATTTGCAAATGGTATAGTTTCTCCATTTGAGTAGAGCTTTAATAGTGTCGCTACACGTCGCCAATTGACCACAATTGCACTGGATGACTTGATATGGTTGGATATCGTTATTTTGTCGAAGTACGCTATGAAATCTTGTTGAGACCTTTCCAGTTGCTGTGCTTGTTCAGCTTCGCTTTCAGAAAAAAGAGAAGCATTGTCATATTCGTGTTGCAGTTGGCTTCTACGCTTATCAGCAAACAGACAAGTTTCATTATCCACTTCGGTTCTGCACATAATCACTCCATTTACATCACGTCGTGGTTGATATGTCTTTACTTTCCCATCGGTTCGGGCAACTGCACTTTTGTTGAAGATGGGTGTGGTGATGGTACGGTTAAGGTACTCACGAACACGTTTCGGGGTGGGATTTCCATTGACATACACAGGGTATGCTTCGATGTAGAGATACCACGAGTTTTTCTCATCGTGTTTCCGTAATCTTACGGTACATTTTGTCGGGTTCTGTTTCATTTTCTTGCTTTTTTATTGTTATACAGTTTATCTATTTCTTTTTGGGGTGCATAGACGTAGTTTCCTATCTGTCGGATGGGAATAGAGAACTGACGAATATGTTTATACACGCTACTCTCCGTTATTCCGAACCGTTTTGTGATTTCTCCGATGGTGTAGCAATGCTTGGGGTTCATATCGAAGACTTGTGTTGTCTTGGGTGCTGCAACAACCGGTTTGTCCCTCAATGGAAAAAATGCTTCCAGACCTTTCACGGAAACAAACAACCGTTTGGGACTAATCCTAAAATGACCAATCTTCTTTGAAATGACCAACCTTCGGATGGTATTTCGTGATGTGGTGAAGATTTTCACTGCTTCGGTAATCGTGATGTATTCTGTTCCCGCCGCTTTAATCCTATCCAATACCTTCTGTCTTCGCTCCAATTTCTTCCTATCGTTTGATGCAGAACTTGCACATTGATGACTACAATACCCCGTCTTGACTGTTTTCGCCAAGAAAGTGTTTCCACAATACTTGCAGACCATCGGTATTTGTAGTTTGCTTTTACCCATTGGGTGATTGTCAATATTTTAACTTCAAGATAATCCACTTTGTCGTTAAAGATAGTCCGGTACAAATATGGTACAAACTTCCCGACGTTTTTTCGGGCAACGTCGTTTCTGCACAAATGAAAAAACGTGATACAAGTTTTGGTCCCTGTACCACGTATTTGCTTGGATTTCCTGATATTTCGGAAAGCTTCAAGCAATAAAAAACGGGAGCTGAAAGCTATTCAGTTCCCGTTTCTATTAGGTGTATTTCAGTGTCTTACTTCACCTCCTCAAAATCCGCATCCGTGACAGTGTCATCACCGCCGCCGTTCTGCGGGCCTTGGTTCGGGTTGCCGCCTTGGAAGCCGCCGCCCATGTTGTTCGGGTCGAAGCCGCCTTGCGGGCCACCTTGGGCACCGGCGTTCTTGTACATCTCCTCGCTGGCCTTCTGCCACATGGCGTTCATCTCGTTCATGGCGGCGTCGATGCCGGCGATGTCTTGAGCCTGGTGAGCCGTCTTCAGCTTGCCGAGGGCGGCTTCAATCTCTGCCTTCTTGTCGGCAGGCAGCTTGTCGCCGTATTCCTTCAGCTGCTTCTCGGTCTGGAAGATGATGCTGTCGGCTTGGTTCAGCTTGTCGATGCGCTCACGTTCCTTCTTGTCGGCTTCGGCGTTGGCTTGGGCTTCGTTCTTCATGCGCTCGATCTCAGCGTCGGTCAAGCCCGAAGAGGCCTCGATGCGGATGCTTTGGGTCTTGCCCGTGGCCTTGTCCTTAGCGCTCACGTTCAGGATGCCGTTGGAGTCGATGTCGAAGGTGACTTCGATCTGCGGGATGCCACGCGGCGCAGGCGGGATGCTGTCGAGGATGAAACGGCCGATGGTCTTGTTCTGGGCAGCCATAGGACGCTCGCCTTGCAGCACATGGATTTCAACCGAAGGCTGGTTGTCGGCAGCGGTCGAGAAGACCTCCGACTTACGGGTCGGGATGGTGGTGTTGCTCTCGATGAGCTTGGTCATCACACCGCCAAGGGTCTCGATGCCGAGGCTCAACGGGGTCACGTCAAGCAGCAGCACGTCCTTCACTTCGCCGGTCAAAACGCCGCCCTGGATGGAGGCACCGATGGCCACCACTTCGTCGGGGTTGACGCCCTTTGAAGGCTCCTTCTTGAAGAAGTCGCGGACGATGTTCTGGATGGCAGGGATACGGGTCGAACCGCCGACCAAAATCACATCGTCGATGTCGTTGACGGTCAAGCCAGCGTCTTGCAGGGCGCGACGGCAAGGCTCGATGGTGTCGTGGATCAGCTTGTCGGCCAGCTGTTCGAACTTCGAGCGGCTCAAGGTGCGGACCAAGTGCTGCGGGATACCGTTGACAGGCATGATATAAGGCAGGTTAATCTCCGTCTCGCTCGAAGAGCTCAACTCAATCTTAGCCTTCTCGGCAGCTTCTTTCAGACGTTGCAGAGCCATCGGGTCCTTACGCAGGTCGATGCCGTTGTCCTTCTGGAACTCTTCGGCCAGCCAGTTGATGATGACTTCGTCGAAGTCGTCACCACCGAGGTGGGTGTTACCGTTGGTCGACTTCACCTCAAACACGCCATCGCCCAATTCGAGGATGGAGATATCGAAGGTGCCGCCGCCGAGGTCGTACACAGCGACTTTCACGTCGTTCTTTTTCTTGTCCAAGCCATAGGCCAAAGCGGCTGCGGTAGGCTCGTTGATGATACGGCGCACTTTCAGGCCAGCGATTTCGCCAGCTTCCTTGGTGGCCTGACGCTGGGCGTCGTTGAAGTATGCCGGCACCGTGATGACGGCTTCGGTGACCGTCTGTCCGAGGAAGTCCTCGGCGGTCTTCTTCATCTTTTGCAGCACCATGGCAGAGATTTCCTGCGGGGTGTATTGCTTGCCGTCGATGTCGATACGAGGCGTGTTGTTGGGGCCTTGGATGACCTTGTAAGGCACGCGCTTCATTTCTGCGCCGACCTTGTCGTAAGTCTCGCCCATGAAACGCTTGATGGAATAGACGGTACGCAGCGGGTTAGTGATGGCCTGACGCTTAGCAGGCTCGCCGACCTTACGCTCGCCGTTGTCGGTGAATGCGACCACAGAAGGGGTGGTGCGGTGGCCTTCGCTGTTGGCGATGACGACCGGCTCGTTGCCTTCCATAACGGCCACACATGAGTTGGTTGTACCTAAATCGATACCAATGATCTTTGACATTTCTTTGTTCTCCTATTTTTATTTGTTACTTATTTTGTTGTCTAATCGCGGTTGCATACGAATTGCAACGGCCTCACCTTGTCAATCTTTGTGCCAAAAGAAAAAACTGACAAAATGGCAATAATTCGGTTTTTCTTCCGTTTACAAACCAATCTCCATTGCCAAATCGGGGATTTTTTGTACCTTTGCACCCTTATTTTCAAAAATTCAGACACCTTATTATATGAAAAGAATACTTGCCCTAACCATTTGCCTTCTACTGACTTCGGCAGCCTTTTCACAAGAAAAAGGTAAGTTTTTCAAACGCTTCAAAGAGCTCTTCGTCGTACACGACACCATATATATCTATGCCGACTCTGCGGCGATGCATTACGCCCCAATCATCGACCAAGACGGAGAAGATGCAGAGTCGGAGGAAGCCATCGACGAGAATGAAAACGACGATAATGATGAAAACGAAGGTGTCATGGAGATGGCAGGTTCCATCCCCACCCCTTTCGACACCATCGACACGAGAGACAAATTCTGCAAGGTCATTCTTTTCGACAATGGCACTTGGGCCTATTACAACATTGAAAAGCCGGAAATCCCTGATTCTCTGAGTGTTGAGTATTGGGACACCGACATCATCCACGTCAAGGGCGTTGAGCTAAAGGACCTTCCTGACAGCGTGGTCATCCGTGTAGTCGATTCAACCCACGGCTACTGCATCCCTCACCCCGGTCCTGTCACGTCTAAGTTCAAATACAGGAGAAGACACCCCCACAAAGGCGTCGACATCGGCTTGAACTGGGGCGACGCGGTCTATGCCGCCTTCGATGGCGTGGTGCGCATCGCCATGCCCACGCGTATGTCGGGCGGCTACGGCAACGTGGTGGTTATAAGACACGTCAATGGCTTGGAGACCTACTACGGCCATCTCACAAAATATGTGGTGAAGCCCGAAGACATCGTCAAGGCGGGCGAACTCATCGGTTATGGTGGCTCCACGGGGCGTTCCTCTGGACCCCACCTCCATTTCGAGACCCGTTACATGGGCCAGGCTTTCGACCCCGAGCGCATCTTCGACTTCCAAAACGGCACCTTGCGCGAAGAGTTCTTTACGCTGAAAAAACACTACTTCAACGTCAACTCGCACTATGGCATGACCGACCAGCAATCGACCAGAGCATCAAAAAATCCTCCGAAGAATTCCGGCGGATCTGGTGCTGTGTATTATAAGGTGAAATCAGGTGACACGCTGAGCAAGATTGCCAAACGCCATGGCACCACAGTTTCGAAAATCTGTCAGCTCAATGGCATCAAGGCATCCAAGACCCTGCAAATCGGCCAAAGGCTGAGAGTGAAATAAAGAAAAAAGCGAGGCAATGCCTCGCTTTTTTTCTGTTTAAGCCTGCATCCAGGCTTCGACGTCCTCCAGCTGCAAGGCCGGGATGTCGAGTTTGTTCTTCTTGCGCAAGCCGTTGAGCTTCTCACGCAAAGCGGATGGCTTCTCGGCCTTCAATTGCTCAATGGTATTGTATCCGTTGGTCAAAAGCAGCGTCGCCCATGTCTCGGCCATACCCAAGGCCATGAAGTCTTCCTTGGTGGCGTTTTTCACCACTTTCTCGGGACGCATCATCGGGAAGAGCAGCACCTCTTGAATGGTAGTCTGGCCCGTAAGCAGCATCACGAAACGGTCGATGCCGATGCCCATGCCTGAGGTCGGCGGCATGCCATATTCCAAGGCGCGCAGGAAGTCCTGGTCGATGAACATGGCTTCGTCATCGCCACGCTCGCTTAGCTTCATCTGCTCCTCGAAGCGGGCACGTTGGTCGATGGGGTCGTTCAGCTCGGTGTAGGCATTGGCCAATTCCTTGCCGTTGACCATGAGTTCGAAGCGTTCGGTCAGCTCGGGGTTGTTGCGGTGACGCTTGCAGAGCGGCGACATCTCGACGGGATAATCCGTGATGAAGGTCGGCTGGATGTAGGTGCCTTCGCACTTCTCACCAAAGATTTCGTCAATCAGCTTGCCCTTGCCCATGGAGGCGTCCACCTCGATGCCGAGTTGCTTGCACACGTCGCGCAGCTGGGTCTCGTCCATACCCGTGATGTCGATGCCCGTCTTCTCCTTGATGGAGTCAATCATGGTGATGCGCTTGAAGGGACGCTTGAAGCAGATCTCGTTGTCGCCCACCTTTACCGTGTCGGTGCCCAGCACCTCAGTGACGGCGCGCTCAATCATGGCCTCGGTGTAGTCCATCATCCAGAGGTAGTCCTTGTAGGCCACATAGATCTCAAGACCCGTGAACTCGGGGTTGTGGGTGCGGTCCATGCCCTCGTTGCGGAAGTTGCGAGAAAACTCGTAGACGCCCTCGAAGCCGCCCACGATGAGGCGCTTCAGGTAAAGCTCGTCGGCAATACGCAGGTACATCGGGATATCCAAGGCGTTATGGTGCGTCTCGAAGGGACGTGCCGTGGCGCCGCCAGGGATGGCTTGCAGCACAGGCGTCTCCACCTCCAAATAGCCGCTCTCGTTGAAGAAACGACGGATGCTGTCGATGATGCGGGTGCGGGTGATGAAGATGTCCTTCACGCGGTCGTTCACCACGAGGTCGACGTAACGCATGCGGTAGCGCAACTCGGGGTCGTTGAATTCGTCATATTTCACGCCGTCCTTCTCCTTGACGATGGGCAGGGGGCGAAGCGACTTGCTCAGCACCGTCATCTCCTTGACGTGCACCGAAATCTCGCCCATCTGCGTGCGGAAGGCGAAGCCTTTCACGCCGATGAAGTCGCCGATGTCGAGCAGACGTTTGAACACGGTGTTATATAAGGTCTTGTCCTCGCCGGGGCAGATTTCGTCGCGCTTCACATAGAGTTGGATGCGGCCTTTCGAGTCCTGCAGCTCGCAGAACGAGGCGGCGCCCATGATACGGCGGCTCATGATGCGGCCCGCGAGGGTAACCTCTTGGAATTGGTCGGGGTTGTTGTCGTCAAATTGTTCGAGGATATCCGTGGTGAACACGTTCACGGGGAACGCGGCCTGCGGATACGGGTTGATACCGAGCTTATAGAGTTCGGCCAACGAATTACGTCTTATCTGTTCTTGTTCGCTAAGCATAGTGGGTTGAAATTTGGTGCAAATTTAAGTTTTAATTCGTTATGATAACAAACCAAAGCGGAATTATTGTAATTTTGACCCGCAAAACAAAACACATGCAGTTCAAAGACGTCATAGGCCAGAGCGCAGTCAAGCAAAGACTGATAGCGAGTGTGCAGAAAAACCATGTGCCTCACGCACAGCTGTTTTTGGGGCCTGCCGGAAGCGGCAAGTTGCCCTTGGCCTTGGCCTACGCACAGTATATCCTCTGCCCCAACCGCACCGAGACCGACAGCTGCGGCGTGTGCCCCACCTGCCAGAAAGTGCAGAAGTTGGTGCATCCCGACCTGCATTTCGTCCTGCCGACCAACACCACCAAGAGCGTCAAGAGCAACCCCGAGTCGGACCTCTTCATGGAGGAATGGCGTGAGTTTGCCTTGAAAAACGAAGGTTATTTCAGCGACAACGACTGGTATGGCTTCCTCGACATCGAGAACAAACAAGGCTACATGTCGGTGCGCGACGCGGCCTCGCTGCTCCGTAAACTCAGCATGAAATCCTACGAAGGCGAATACAAGATCGCCATCATCTGGATGGCCGAGAAGATGCGCGTGGAGACGGCCAACAAACTACTGAAACTCCTAGAAGAACCGCCTGAGAAGACCGTCTTCCTGCTCATCGCCGAAGACCCCGAGGACTTGCTGGCCACCATCAAGTCGCGCACGGCCTTGGTCAAAATCCCAGCCTTGGATACCGCCTCCATCGAAACGGCGTTGCAACAACGCTACGGCTGCGACCCCAAGCAGGCTCACGACGCCGCCATGGTCTCGGAAGGCAACTGGCTGACGGCCTGCCAATCGTTCAAGGACTTTGAAGACCACAAGTTCTTCTTCGCCACCTTCCAGCAATGGATGCGGCTTTGTTTCCGCGCAGCTTACTCCGAACTGATTGACTTCTCGGCCAACATCAAAACCATAGGTCGCGAGAAACAAAAGGAGTTATTGCAATATGGTTTGCGTATCGTCCGCAACTCGTTGTTGTTCAACAACAACCTTGCTGAAATCGTGATGCTGCCTGAAGATGAGAAGACCTTCAACTCGAAGTTTGCGCCATTCATTAATCCTGCCAATCTGGCACAGATTGCCGAACTTTTTGAAGAAGCCATCCGTCACATCGAGCGCAACGGCAATGCTCAGATTGTCTTCACGGATGTGGGGTTCAAGATGGTAGGATTGCTAAAGAAGAAATAATCCTGTTATTTGACTTCCTCCCAATAGCCCGTCGTTTCTTCATAGACAGGGCGACCCGGCTCAAAGTAGCGTATATCGCGCAGCACCTTGTCGAAGACATAGTTCTGGATGAGCACGAAGTCCTTGCCACCGTCGACGAGGGCGTACATGCGGTCGTGGTCCACCTCGCCAATCGCACCGCCCATGTCGGTCACGCTATTCATCACCAGTTTTTTGAAAGTCTTCATGTCTTGGGGGGAACCATCCTTAACCGTCAGCACCACATTATGCACAAAAGGCGAGCTCGTGATAGAGTCGATGCGGGCTTGGGGCAAGGTGTTGGTGAACAACGCCTCAAAACGAAGGTTGCCGAACGATGACAGGAAATTGATGACCCTCAGCGTGTCGAAAGGCACGTCCTGGTTATCGCAAAGACGCGTGAGCTTGTATTGGTGCTTCCCAACGTTGTCGATGCGGAAACTGCCTTCCGGGTCTTCGTTGAAATCGATTTGAACCGACTGGATGTCAGCCAAATTCGCATGGAAGATAGTATGGTCACGCCATTCGTCGGGGAACGCGTTGAAGCGCGTCGAGATGAAGCCACGGAAGCTGGGGATGTAGACGATATAAGCCTTGTCGGCGCCTTCCTTCAGCATGAAGGTGCCGCTGCTGTCCATGGTGGCGTCACCCACATAAAAGACCTTGGTGCGCTTCTCGCGGTAGAACAGTTTAATTTTATCGAACAGATTAATGGTCGGCACAATCTGATAGATCTCCACCTTGGTGCTCTGCGTGGCCAGTTGCTTCACGATGTTGTCGTGGCTCGCCACCGACACGGGCATCTTGACGCGTATCTTATACAAGGTGGTCAGGAGGTATTGCACTTGCTTGGAGTGCGCCTTATAGGTGCCGTTGAGGGTCCAGCCGTTCTCATGGCGTTCGAGCAACGACTCGTTTTCCCTACGGTCGGCGAGATAGATCTTGGTGACAGATGCCGTGTCCCACACTTGGAAATCCGACGACTCGCCCTGAATCGTGGAGAGGTAACGGTTGTTCCAGATCAAGACGCCGGCGATGACGACTAATAAAGCGGCAATGATTATAGTAATTCTGTTGTTTTTCTTCATTGTGGATTATTTTTTGCTGTATTTCTTCTTTCGGATGAAGGCCATGACAAAGCCCAAGCCGATAATCAGGGCTATCGGCACCAACGTATTGATAACCTGCCATTTCGTTCTCTCCTGGTTGATTTTAGTCACGTCGAGCAGGCGCACCTTCAACTCACGCGAGCGGATGTCGATCAAGCCCTCGCCGTCCACCAGGTAGCTGATGGCGTTTTCAATGAATTCCTTGTTGGCATAGGTGTTTTGTGTGTATTGGTCATAGCCCAAGGGCAGCGGGGTCTTTCGCTTGATGTCGATTTGGTTGCGAATGATGTCGCCATCGGCCACCACAATCATGGCGGTAGGCTTGCTCTCTTCCATGAAATCGGTGGCTTGGTCGTCGATGATTTCCTGTGGGATGCGGTTGGCATACAACGACGGGAAGGTGCCCTTCAGCAGGTAAGCCACGTTCTTGCCCTTCGAGTTGAACATACGCTTGTCGGGTGCTTGACGCAGCATCGCCAACGAGATGAACACCGGCGTGCCCGACACCTTAGTGTAATCCGAGGTCTTAAGCAACGGGATCTGTTCGATGCCGTCGGCCGAAGTGGTGGCGTCCATCGAGCTGACGAAGTCGGCCTTGATGGAGTTCATGTTGCGCACCATAGGATGACTCGAGGCGGCTTGCAACAAGGGGAAATAGTACCAGCGAAAGAACTCGAGTTGTGCCTGTCCCGCCACCTGACCCGTGCGAATCGGGAGGGCGGCGCAGTTCAAATCCAGAAGCAGGTCGCGGTTGAGGCGAACGCCATATTTGAAGAGCATGTCATCAAGGTTGAGGTCCTGTTCCAAACCTATGGTCGATTCTTGGCTTTGCAGGCTGTCCATGGTGGCATAGACGGGTTCCACGAGCCACAGCACCTTGCCTCCATGCATGATGTACTGGTCGATGAGAAACTTGTCCTTCTCATCAAAGGGCTGAGTAGGCTTGGCCACGACAATGGCATCATACGAAGCGAAGGCCTTCACGTCCCTGTCTTCGTGCTGGGTGCGGTGTATCAAGGCGTCGATCCTGCCATTGATGGTCACCGTATCCACATTGTAATGCTGTCCCAAGGTCTGGACGATGTCATACAGATCCTGCACATCCAGCTCGCCATGACCTCGAATAAAAGCGATTTTGGGCTTTTGGAGACGCGTCACCTTCTTCACGGCATCAATGAGACGGAACTCTAGGTTCTGCATCGAGGCGTTCAGGGCGTCTTCCGACGACTGGCCCAACTGGTTTTCAAGCAAATCGATGGCGATTTCGGTATTGTTGCGATAGCTCACCAAAGCCCCAGGCCAGATCACCATCTGCTTCGAGGAGCCGTCGCTGTTCTTGACCACCATGTCGGTGGGATTCAAACCCGCCTGATAGAGTTGCCTGTAGGTGTCGTTGCGCTCAGCGGCATCGGAACCTTCAGAAGGGTTAATAAACTCATAGTCAACGTATTTTGTGTAAGCACGAAACTCATCAAGCATCTCCTTGGTCTCACGGCGCAGCTTCTTGAAACCTGCCGGGAAGTCGCCTTCGAGATACACCTTGAAATAGACGTAGTCATCAAGGTCGTTGAGGATGTCCTTGGTAGTGGGCGACAAGGTATAACGTTTCTCGCTCGTCAGGTCGAAACGGGTGAAGACAAACGAGCCGATCACGTTGAGCACCACCACAATCACCGCAGTGACGAGGAAGGCAACAATTTGGTTCTTTTTCAGATTCTTACGCTTGTTTTCCATCTCTCACCTCCTTACCATTTGCGGCTTGCCAAAACCAGTTTCGTCGCACTGAGGAACAGCGCTATCACACTCAAGAAATACAACACGTCGCGGGTGTCGACCACGCCACGGCTCAACGAGCTGTAGTGGGCATTCATGCCCAGTTGCTGGATGAACAAGTCGACCCTGCCAAACAACGATAGCGAGTAGATGAACTCGAAGCCTATCAGCAGGAATCCGCAGAGGAAGACCGAGATGATAAAGGCCAGTATCTGGTTGTTGGTCAGCGAGCTGCAGAACACGCCAATGCTCACGAAGCTCGAGCTCAGCAGGAAAAGGCCGATGTATGAACCCCAGATGCCGCCACTGTCGAGGTTGCCTTTGGGCAGACCCAATTGATAGACCGAGAAATAATAGATAAACGTCGGTATCAGGGCGAGCAACACGAGTGCCACGCCAGCCAAAAACTTAGCCCATATGATCTGCCAGTCCGAAAGCGGCTTGGTGACCAGCATCTCGATAGTGCCCGTGCGGTTTTCCTCGGCAAAACTGCGCATCGTCACCGCCGGCACTAAGAAAAGGAACACCCACGGCGCCAGGATGAAGAGGCTGTCGAGGTTGGCATAGCCATAGTTCAGCACGTTGAAATCGCTTTGGAACACCCAAAGGAAAAGCCCGGTGATGAGGAGGAAGACCACAATCACCATGATGCCTATCAACGAACTAAGAAAGTTGCTGATTTCTTTCTTAAACAGTGCATACATTCTAAAAACTTTTTGGCTTGCAAAAATACGAGTTTTTTCCTATTTTTGCATTCCAAATTTTAAATCCATCCCAATTGCAAGGATACAAAATGTAAAACACCATGTATCAAATTTTTAAAGACCAACTTGAAAAATCAAAATTACTCCTTACGGGAGTGAAACGAAACCAACGCTTAGGGCGTGACGCTGGCGTCGAGGATGGCGTGATTCAAAAACTGGAAGAAGACTGCAAGCGCCTTGAGGCCCTTTCGGCCGAGATGGACAAGATGCAAGAGGACCTTCGCAAGAAAAACGAAGAAGCCCATGCCGCCTTGAACATCTTGAAAAGCCGGACCCAAACCGTCAAAAGATCCATCAAAGAGAAGTATGACCAAACCTGGTGGACCAAATTCGGCATCTCCGACAGAAGATAATTCTCCGCTAATTTATCCAAATGAAACCGCTTCGTTAGAGGCGGTTTTTTTTGTGCGTATAACGACCTTTTGCTCCCCCTTTAGGGTGGTGGCAAACAAATAGGTCGCGTCGCCATCATTAATCTTCAAGGCCTTGCGCAGCTCGGCCACCGAAAGCGGGAAGTTGCGCACAGCGATGCTGGCCTTATCCACGTCGTGAAGCAAAGTTTGCCTCACCTTTTTGTTATAAGGCGCCCAGCCTTCCACCTCAAAGATACGGCCTGGAAAGTCAGGAACCAATTGTTCAGAAATGTAAAGGTTACTGTTTTTATGGAGTTTAAGCACATCAAATCGCTGGGCCAACAGCTTGAAGCAACCCGCTTTCATCACAGCAGGATTGGGTTCATAAAGGTAATTGGATATGCCATCAGCGATGCGGGCAGGACAATTGCGTTCTTCCTCTTGAGTAAAATGCAGTTCAGGCTGTGAGGTCAACAAGTTGACGCAAACAAACTGCAGCTCTCCTTCATAATCCCGTTCCATGATGACGTCCAGCTCCTTGCACTCGTTGGCGACAGCCACCACATGCACTTCCTTCACGTGATGCAACGCCTCCAAAGCCTTACTGATGTCGAGCATGGGAGAGAGCTTAATCATCACTGTTTTGGCCTTTTGAAGCAACAAATTCTGCATAGCAGCCACATCGGGCGTGCAATCACTGATGGAGACGGTCTTGCGACCATGTTCATCCCTTCGGGCTGGGTCTACAAAAATGCAGTCCTTGGGTTCACAATGGCTTAAATACTCCTCCGCCGTTTCATTCCACACCTTGACATTGGCCTTCAAGACCTCAAAGTTATGCCTTGCCAAGTCGCAGAGCTCGGCCTGACGCTCCACATAATCGGCTTGTAGGAACTGTTGTGAGATAAAATAAGTATCGACGCCCAAGCCGCCGGTGAGGTCGGCAAAGGTCTGGCCTTGCAACAAACCGGCTTTGTATTTGACGCTGGCCTCCGACGAGCATTGCTCGACGGAGAGATGAACGGGAAAGAGCAGGTCTTCGTTTTCGGCCCACGACGGCACCTTCTTCTGCAGCAGCTGCCGGGCGGCAATCTGTCGCAATGCCAACGAAACGTCAGTGCCGACGGGCGCCTTTTTCAAGGCGAGCGTCGGCACATCGGCGTTCAGGTTTTCCCTGATGAATTGTTTGGTAATGTTATCCAAGTTCAAATCTTCTTCAGATTCACCACCTCGAGGTCGGTGAGGAAACGCCACTCGCCACGGGGGAGTTTGTACTTGTCGAGACCGGCGAACATCACGCGGTCGAGTTTGGTCACTTCGTAGCCGAGGTGTTCGAAGATGCGGCGCACGATGCGGTTGCGGCCCGAGTGGAGTTCGATGCCGATGCTCTTCTTGGTGTCGTCGTCCTGGTCGTAGGCGATGCTATCGGCAGCGATGGGACCATCGTCCAACTCGATGCCTTCGGCGATGCGCTGCATATCGTTCTTAGTCAAAGGCTTGTCCAGAATGACATGGTAGAGCTTCGAAACCTCGCTGCTCGGATGGGTCAGCTTCTTGGCCAGCTCACCGTCGTTGGTGAACAGCAGCAGGCCCGTGGTCTGCTTGTCAAGGCGGCCCACAGGATAGACGCGCTCGGGGCAGGCATCCTTGACGAGTTCCATCACGGTGTCGCGCTCATACGGGTCATCGCTGGTGGTGATATAGCCTTTGGGCTTGTTAAGAAGAATGTAACGGAGTTTCTCGCGGTTGAGGGTCTGGCCACCATACACCACCTTGTCGTCGGTCTTCACCTTATAGCCCATCGTGGTGATCACTTCGCCGTTCACCTCCACGCAGCCGGCCTTGATGAGGTCGTCAGCTTCGCGGCGTGAGCAGATGCCACAGTCGGCCAAGTATTTGTTCAGGCGGATTTCGCCAGTGGCTTTCGGGCGGTCGTACAGCGGGTCTTTCTCGCGGACATAGCCCTTACGGCCACGGCGCGGCTCTTCCTCTTCGTCGTCGAAGCGGCGACGGGGACGGTCGTCGAAACGACGGCCACCGCCACGCGGCTTGTCGTCATCGAATCTACGACGCGGACGGTCGTCATCCTCAAAGCGACGTCTTGGACGGTCGTCGTCAAAGCGGCGGCGGGGTCTTTCATCGTCATGGAAACGACGCTCACGCGGCTTGTCATCGTCGAAGCGACGGCGCGGACGCTCATCATCGTCGAATCTGCGGCGCGGGCGGTCATCATCATGGAAACGGCGATCGCCACGAGGTTTGTCGTCATCGAAACGGCGGCGAGGTCTGTCCTCATCGTCGAATCTGCGACGTGGACGGTCGTCGTCGTGGAAACGGCGTTCACGCGGCTTGTCGTCATCGAAACGACGGCGTGGACGCTCGTCATCGTCAAATCTGCGGCGCGGGCGGTCGTCACGACGGCCTTCGCCACGTTCTTCGTCGTCGAAGCGGCGGCGGGGACGGTCACCGAACTTACGGTCGCCGAACCTGCGGTCGCCACGGTTGTCATCAAATCGGCGCTCACCTCTCGGCTTGTCGCCAAAGCTTCTCTCTTCGCGTCCTTCCTCGTCACCGTCACGGTGATAGAATTTGAAGGACTTCCTCTGCTGGAATTCATCATCAGCAGGCTTTCTGGTGCGCGGACGCTTGCCAGATCTTTCGTTGTCAGTCATTTAGTAATACGTATTAATGTTGAAAATTGTCATTCCTTTCGCGGAATGGGCGGCAAAAGTACAAAGATTTTTGGAAACAATCCCGATTTAGGAAATAATTGTTATTTTTGCAGCAGAAACCATTCGGAAAAATGACTACAATAACTCTGAAATACGACGAAAACAATCAGCTGGTGCTTGATGCCTTGGGAAATCTGATTAGTTCGGGATTGGCAAGCGTTGACGAGACCATCCCCGAAGGCAGCATGACTGTTTCGCAATTTAGCGCATTATTAAAAAACGGCATCAGGAAGCATTATGAAGATCAGAGAAGTAATCATTCTGCCGCAAGTCAGGGATGACCTTGCCGAAATCATCGAGTTCATTACCTACAACACTTCGGAAGAGAACGCTCTAAGATATGCCGATGAACTCATCGACGAAATTAATCAGCTATCCTATTTAGCCGATGCCATGGCCGAAATTCCTTCCAAAACCTTAGCACTATATCATCCGCTTGCCCAAAGATTGCTGTCCAGCAATAGGAAATGGTGCATCATATTTCATAAAACCGAAAGATTTGTTTTCGTGCACAAAATCATGCCTTCCAAAATGGTTATTTGGTAGCGTTTTTATGTAAATGGATAGGTTACAATAAATAGGAACCGATACAATAAGTACCGGTTCCTAATAAAAGCATCAATCGATGCTTTTACTTGTATGAACAATTGTTTTAACGGTCCATAGATTTTTATTTGCAAATAGGGTTATTTACGGTTACCGTAATGTTTTTAATGGCATAGTAAAATGGCATCTTAATATCCATGGTATTAGTCCTATTTGCCGGGATGTCACGAAGCTTATCATCGAATAAAGTACAGGTTTCCCAAACAGATTCTTCTTTTATGTTACCATTCTGATCCTTAGAGCCTTTTTTTGTACATATACTTGCTTTAACCACAACTTTCACTTCATTGAGCGAAGTAAACTCGTTAGTTTGAACAGAATATGTCAGATTACCCATTCCCCTGCTTTCCCCTTTGTAAAAATCAACACTAACGTAATCATAGGTTCCCGGAAGCTTACAACTACCAGAAGCATCTTGCGCTTTCGAGGTTGCACCGAAACAAATCAGTGCAACCATCATTAATAATACTTTTTTCATTTTGATTTCAGCTTGATGTTATTGTTTTGTCATTGTTTTTCGAAAACATATCCATTAAGAAGGATACACAGCCCTCTCTCTTCTGGCCAGGCTATTCGTGCAGAACCAGCAGAACGTCCATCAACAAAAAACTCAATATCTGCCATTTGGCCTCTTGTAACAGTCCCATCGATGGAATAGGTTCCAGTCGTTGTGGTAACGCTACCTTCTGACCTATCGACAATCTTAAATGTACAATTTGAATTCAGAGTAATTGTCCCGACGATATGTCCGTCTTCTTCAGCAACGAAGACGCCAGATATACATCCCTCACTATTCATGATAGTTGTGGAAGGCTGGCTGGCATCACTTTTAGGTGAAGCAACAGTGAAATTGCAGAAACCAACTGACATAACAATGGTCAGCGCGATAAACAACAGGTTTTTCTTCATTTTTTCTTACTGCCATGTTATATCCCATTTGGCCCATCGGTTTTTATGATTAAAAAAGTCTTACAAAGATACAAATAGTTTTAAAAACCGCACTCATTACCTACACAAATTTTCAAAAACTTCACCTGGTTCGTTCAACAAGTTTTCAAAGCGAACTCTGGGAAAACCATTCTTTAATTCATTGATTTTCTCCTCTTTCAGCCGTTCAAATCGTTTATACGCCTCGCTTTCGGGAAACAACGGTCTATGCTGTAGCATCTGCCGCAACTCGGCGGCAGCTTTCATAGCGGGTTTTTCACTCGGATTAATGGCGAAGTCAACGAAGCGTTCCCAGATGTAGCGCACGGCCTGCTCGGTTGGGTGTACCATGTCTTCCTTATAGAAGCGGTAGTCGCGCAACTCGTCCAAGAGGATTTCATAGGCTGGGAAATAATGGGCATTGTCAAATTGCTTGCACACTTGGTCGACAGCCAACAGCAGTGCCGACTTGCTCAGCTGGTTCTCGTGGAGGCCGTCCTTCTGATGGCGCAACGGCGAGACCGTGAAAATAAACTGCTTCTCGGGGTGTTGCTGAACGATTTCTGAAAGGCATTGGAAAGACTGCTCTGCCGTCAAAAACCGGCGCTCAAACTGGTTGGCGGGCAACTTATGGCAGTTGGAGACCACCTGACCACTCTCTTTATGACGAAAGACCCATGAGGTGCCTAAACTGATGACGATCCATTTCGCCTTAAGGAATTGCCCGTGCGCGGCCTCAAGTGACAAATTGACATATTCCATCAAAGCCTCCTCGGACGCCCTCCAAAAGGCCGTGTTGTGGCTGAAAGTGCAATAACAGCCCTCCCCTACCGCGATCACTTCCTCATGGCTGAACGGTCTGCCATTCTGCAAGCGTTCCACCGACTGCACGATGCTGGCTGGGTTGTAGAGCACACCGAAAGGATTCACCAAGGCATTAAAGCCCTGGCCTCGACAAAGGCCGCCCACCTCGTCGGCGAAGCAGGAACCCAAGAAGAGGAGGTTGTCGCCGTAGGTGATGGCCTGGTTTAGTGATTTTATATTTATTTCTGTATGAAGGATCATTTGTGTTCCGCCAAAAACCGCTCCACTTCGATTCCCGCCATGGCACCCGTGCCCGCCGCCACGATGGCCTGGCGATAGATGCGGTCCTGGCAGTCGCCGCAAGCGAAGATGCCCTCCACATTGGTGGCTGTCGACTTGGGCTTGGTGATGATATAACCCTCCTCATCCATGTCGAGGATGCCCTTGAACGGCTCCGTGTTGGGCGTGTGACCGATAGCCTCGAAAAAGCCATCAATATAGATGGTGCGTTCTTCCTTTGTGTCGCTGTGATAAAGCACCGCGCCCTTCAGTTTCTTCATGAAGCCCTGTTGCTCGCCGAAGAGTTCCTTGGTCTGGTGCTTCCACAGTACTTCGATGTTGGGCGTGTTGAGCACACGGTGTTGCATGGCTTTGGAGGCACGCAACACGTCACGGCGGACGATGAGATACACCTTGTTACAGAGCTTGGCCAGATAGGTAGCGTCCTCGCAAGCCGTGTCGCCACCGCCGACCACTGCCACGTCCTTGCCCTTGTAGAAGAAGCCGTCGCAGGTGGCACAAGCCGACACGCCACCGCCTTTGAACTCCTCTTCAGTGGGCAGACCGAGATAACGCGCCGCGGCACCAGTGGATACGATGATACTGTCGGCCAATATCTCGCCGTCGTATTCCGTCGTCACCTTGAAAGGACGCTGGCTGACGTCGATGGCAGTCACTTCGCCTTCGCGAATCTCAGCGCCAAAACGCAAGGCCTGCTGACGGATGTCCTCCATCATGTCGGGGCCGTTGATGCCCTTAGGATAGCCAGGGAAGTTCTCGATTTCGGTAGTTTGGGTGAGCTGTCCGCCAGGTTGCATACCCTCGTAAACGACAGTTTTCACGTCGGCGCGGCAAGTATAAATAGCGGCTGTATAGCCCGCAGGGCCGGAGCCAATGATCAGACATTCAACTTTTTCCATAGTTATCAGTTGTTAATTGTTCAGTTGTTCAGTTGATGTTATTCTGTGCAAAGGTAACTTTTTTTCAATTAATTGAACAACAATTCGAAAAACATTCGTATCTTTGCAGCCGCAAAAGCAATCGGGGTGTGGTGCAGTTGGCTAGCATTCTTGCATGGGGTGCAAGCGGTCGCCCGTTCGAGTCGGGCCACTCCGACTAAAAGGGACAACAGGTTATCTGCTGTCCCTTTCTTATTTTTGTAAGTATCTGAAAATCTGCGCAATATATCGAAAACTGCATTGTCAATTTCTGTTCGATAACCATCAATTTTCTTGTCAAACAACACTCCATCGGGAAACACCAATTTTTGGAGGTTTTGCCTAAAATGAAAGTTTCCTTTTTCCCATAAACTTCCTAATTCACAACACATTACAATCACCGCATCTATATACTTTACCTTGTTCGATAAATTTTCCGTGATGCTTTCCAATTGTTGGGTGATTTCGGACTGCTCATCCTTCAATTTTGACATCGTTACATCGTAAACCTCTTCCCCGATTTCGCCAATTCCAAACCTATATTGAACATTCTTTATCTTATTCTCTACCTCGGTCTTTTTCTTGTTAAGGGTGCTGGTCAACTCCATTCGGTTTTCATGGCAACCCTTAAACAACTCCACCAACACCTTTTTCAAAATGTGATGAAATGCTACTGGAATGCCGTAACTATCCAAAAAACCAATATACTTATTGTGCATCTTGATTACTGATTGATTGTTCTTGCAACCAATCTTATTACACTTGTAATACTCTTTGCCCCTTGACTTTACAACATATCCTGTCAGATAACCACCACAATCGGCACATCTGACATGGCGTTTCAATGGGTAATTCTCTGTCACTTCTTTATGTTCGTACCCTGCCTTCGACAAACAATTGATTTTCTTGAAAGTCTCAACATCCACTATGGGTTCATAGTTTCCTTTCACCAACTCGCCTTCATCCAATAGGTTGTGTTTGATATAACCACAATATATTGGATTTAGGAAAATATATGACAATTTCTTTCTGTCTATATTCAACCCAAGGGCTTTCAACCTATCGCAAATTTCGGGATTACTCAACCCTTCATCGGCTTTCCAACGAAATGCCTTCCTCAACAACTCGCCTTTCCAATTCACTTTCAAATAATGATGCTTGTTCTCCTTGTAGTGGTCATACCCTAAAGGGGCTTTGCAAAACCATTCTCCACGCCTCAAACATTCTCTCATACCGCAAACACATTTGTCTCTCCTAATGGAGTTATCAAATTTGGAAAACAGCAACAACACATCTTCCATAAAATCGCCCGATGCACTATCGGGGTCGACTGGTTGTGTGGCACTGATTACATACACACCTTTCGATTTCAGTAACGCCTTCAGTGCTGATGCCTCTGCCCCTGTTCGGCTAAATCGGTCGTATGAATACACCAATATCACATTGATTTCCTTATCCCGAGAGACCGCATCAATCATTTTCTTAAACTGCACACCCATTTTCTTTGCGCTTTCGTGTGTGCCACCAAAACGCTTTTTAATGGTGATGCCGTTACGCTCCGCATATTCTCTACACACCTTATCCTGTGTTTCCAAACTACAATTCTGTTGCTCTTGTTTTTCGCTGGAAACTCTCGTCCACAATGCCGCAACCTTGTGGTCTAACTTCGCAAATTCAACTTGTTTTGCGGCTTTCTTTTTCTTTTCATTGCTTCTCTTACTCATACCATCTTATATTGTTTTGGGTTATTATCAGAGGCACTGATAACATCAATGCCTCTGGATTTCAACAAACTTGTTAATTCAGATACTTCCGAATTGTTTCTACTTAACCTATCAGCCGAATAAACCAAAATCGCATTGATTTCTCCGTCTTGAGCGACCTCTGAAACCATCGCTTTCAATAGTTCTTCTTGCTTCATCGCTGATACACCCATACAACCATAGCATTTCTTAATTGAAATCCCATAGCGTTCCGCAAATTCTTTACATACACTCTCTTGATGGTCTAAACCTTGTGCGTTTGACCCCTTCGTCCACAATGCCGCCACTTTGCGATTAGGCATTGCATTATTGACCAATACACTTTGCTTAATTTCAATTGTTTTCTTCATTTGTTATAAAATTATTAAAGTTATTATTAAAAATAATTTCTCCTAACTGGTGGAAAAAGTCTAACACCACCTTCTGTTCGTTTTCGTTAAGTCCTAATTGTCTAAAATCTTCATCATAATCTTGGTAGTTTAGCATTCATAATAAAATGATACCCTTTATTCTTGGAGATAATATACAGAAAACAATTGAAAAAAACAAAATCAAACTATCCTTCCTGTGCTGGTAAAGTCGCTGCCACTCATTGATGGCACATCACGCCAATAGTTTTTCATACCCATCGAAATTCGTTGTTTGGTCATGTCTGATTTCTTCCTGCCTTTCATCTTGTCGCTGATTTTCTTTCTCACTTCCACAGGGCATTCCCTGTATTGCCTTTTGTAGTTCTTTTCCATAATCATTTCACTTTTTACAATTATTACCATTTCAGTTTTTACAATTACTATCGTTTCACTTTTTTGAGTTATAGTTTTTGGTAGTTTCATTACCAAATAATAAATAGTATGGAAAGGGTAGAAAGTCAATAAAAACAGGTCGGAACTGGAGAAAAAATTTTCATGGCTAATTGTTCGCCGCCTATTGTGCTTACCATATACCCCCTTTTGTGGGAGGCGGATAACGGCAATTAAAGTACCTTTATTTCGATTGTAATTCATTGATTATAAAACTATTACATATTTTATTCCGTGGGTAATTTCTCCGTCACACTAAAATTAAAAACAACATAGATAAAATGCTCATTTTCAGAGCATTTCCTTCAGTTTTCGGAGGGTGTTTATGGATGTCCCACTGATTTTCTGCACATTGCGCAACGAAATCCCCTTCTTCAACAAGCGGATTTCCTCGGCATACTCTTCCTTCATCTGCTCATCGGATTTCTTATAACCGACCTTGCGACCCACTTTGCCTCCGTTGCTGCGATAATGGTTATAGCCGCTTTCCATACGACTGCGAATAAGCCCCCTTTCCATCTGATTAAACTGGCCGATGATGCCTAAAACGAGTTGAGCAATGGGATTGATGCTGCCATCCCTTTGCAGTGTTTCAAGTCCATTTTGGTGGATGTATAATGAAATCTTATGTTCGGTCAGAAAGTCGATGATGTTCAAGAAATCGGCGGCTCGGCGGCTGATACGGCTGCACTCGTAAACAAGAACTCGTTTCACATCGTTGGCGACCACGAAATCAAGCATTTCCGACATGGCGTTGCGCTCATCCACCTTCTTCGCTCCGCTGATTTTCTCGGTAAACTCTGCAACGATTTGATATTCACTTCGTTGAGCATAGGCTCTTAATTCTTCGACCTGTCTGTCATAGTCTTGACCTTGCGTTGAAACTCTTGCGTAAATGACTGCGTTTTCCATAGTGATGTGTGATTGTTGAATTATGATGCAAATATAGTGATTATTTGTTACATACAATCATATTTTTAGGATTTTTTGTTACAAATGATAATTTTTTCAAGAATTGGGCGTATCTTTGCACCAAACTATAACCATGTATGGCACGAAATGTAATCTCACTTGATTGGAAAGATGGTTTTGAGTTCTTTGGGTCGCCTGCATCGCTCTACTCAAAACACAATGATATTGAACTTGGAATGAATATACATTCCTTGAACAATGCTTTCTGTCAGTTACGAAAAGAAGGCAAGCCCTTACAGGTTGTGACTAAAACAGGCTACACCATCCGAAAAGGCGAAATCTTTATGAAGGAGACAGAAGGAAAAACCAAAAACCATCGAAACCAACAATAATAAAACACATAATAGTTATGGATAATGAGTTTAAAGAACTATGGAATTCCGACTATACTCATATTTGGGGTTATGGTGAATGTGAAAAAATTCTCGGTATGCCCAATATGGAAGATTACGGACTATCCCCACAAGTAATTGAAGATTATGTAAGGAAGAAGTTTGAAATTAGTAAAAAGCGGTGGATTAGAGTTGGCGGCGATAAGTTTAGAATAGACGAATTTGTTGGAGCTGTATGTTTAATATTGGGCGTATGTGGTGGCATTGGTTTGTTTTTCGTATCATTTATGCATCCGATTTTGGCAGGTATTTGTGGTTATGGTGTACTCTTTGGTATATATTACCTCACACGATTTATCGTATTAAAACTAGATTATCGAGACTATCAAGCAATGAAGATAGACGTTATTGAAAAGTATTTGCAAGATTATCACGAATGGAAAAGAAAATATGACAAAGCTTCACTTGAGGCGGATAAAACAAGAGGAAAAGAATTGTCGGAAGCACGAAAAGAATTGTTGTTGGAAGGGTCAAATAAATACTGGACAATAATAAAAGAAGTAATGGATACAATGCAGTAAAATCTAAATGATTATAGTGACACAAAAAACAAGTGTCATTATACATGGAAACAAGATTACATTGATACACTTATAGTTTTGATACATTCCTTTGTATTGGGAGGGATATGTTTGTTGTATTGGTGGGGGCTATGGTTATATCCCTATGGTTGCTTTCGGCTTTCTCAAAACCAAATCCAAATCATACCCTTCTTTAAGGGCTATCACCGCATCCAACAAGCCAATGGACTTTCTCTTATACGAGAAATGGAACAATCGAAACAGAAATTCATCATACATGGATTTCAAAAACGATTGCTCTGTAAGCATATCAACTGAAGGTGCCATATCGTATTTCTTGAAGTAACGAAACAATTCATCGGAACGCAATTTTATTTCTATCCTATACAATCGTTTCGGGTTGCCATAATAATCGCTGATATATGTCTTTTGGCTCTTTTTAATTTCCTTGTTTTTATTGTAAACCACCAATGATTTCCTTTTGTCTGCATCGGAGAAACCAAAAGTAGGTGCTAATTCTCGCACACTATTGGTTGGATGTTGGAACAAAAAACCATTGATTTCTTGTTCCTTATCCTCATACTTTGCCCCACATCGTACAACTGAAACACCATCCATTTTCATCAATTTCTTAATCCTTGGCACAGGATTAAATGACAAGTCGCAAGCCAATTCCAATTCGGTGATGTTGTTGATAGCCCCTAATCTTGTCATATCTTGCAACTCTTTGAGTAATGCAATGCTCATCGTATTGGAATAGAACACTTGATTACTTATGCGCACCCAACAAAATTTCTTTTCCTTATCGGAATACCTGTCGAATTGCAAAATGCCAAATTCTTGTTGCGCATAGGCAATCCCATAGATACATTCGTATGTTCCATCGGCTTTCCCTCTGACCAAATCAAAATCACCCACTTGAATATGTTTGGGTTGCTCTGCCATCATTTGCCAAAACTGGCTCTCGTTATCTCTCTTGTAGCATAGTTTTAACCTGTCAATTACAATCTTACAATCTTCAAACACCCACTATTTATATTATACCCACTTATTAAACGCATAGTGTTTCTCAATGAAACAAACAATCTTATTAAAATCCTCGAAGAAGTTCGATAATTGGGCAGGACATTCGACAAAAGAGCAGTTGAGTAATCGGCTGCTTTTTTTGTGCGGTTTTGAATGCAAGACCGCACAAAAAAAGGACATCCTCTCGGATGTCCTTTTTTTCATTGTCATACACATACCATCAATACTCCCAGAGGCTCTGCTCAAAGTCAATCATTTGGTTCTTGATACGCTCTGATTCATAGAGGGCGTCAATGTTGAACGCATAGGAGTTGATGTAACGGTCGTAGACGTTCTCTTCCTTGATGATGTAACTGTCGAAGACGCGCTTCTGCAGTATCTCATCGTAGGTGCGACGCTGAGCCGAGTTATTGCGGTTGAAGCAGAATGCCTTGGCCAGCACGTCACGAGACTCTTCGTAAGGAATCCAACAGACCTGCGACAGACCGCCGTCGTCGTCGACGACGATGGGACCCAGGGCGATGATGCGGACGAGGAACTGCGACAATTTCTTGTCGAAGTACCAGTCTTCCTTGATACGCAGACGGGTCACATTGAGCATACGATCCGCGAAGATGATCTCATTGGGCACTTCCTCGCCATCTTTCCAGATGACCGGCGGGTCGCCAATCTTCGTGTTTTCTTTTTCAAAATCAGCCAGGGTCAGAGGTGTCACCATGTCGTCGATGTTGTTCTCGACGCGGTAAGGCGTGATGTCTCCGCTTTGGATGGCATCGTAAATCACCGTGATGAGGTTTCTCCAGTCCTCGGTCGGATTGATTGGATAGTAGAACACTTGATTGATCTTCTGACGGAAGTCAACTTCCCTAATCACCGTCTTTTTCCACATGATGTTGGACTCATCAATCACTGGAAGCGGCGAAGGGGCCTTTTCGTTCATGATTTCCTGCTGACCCGAAAGGATGCTGTTCTTCGGGGGCTTGATGTCGGTTGTCTGGGCGTTGAGGCACATGCCACCAAAGAGCGCCACAAGAGTCAACAGTGAAACAAGTGTCTTTTTCATCTTATTAGGTTTTAAATATTCTATTACTTGATTTCAATACCGATAGGCGTTTCGAGGGTCTTGGTCTTACCGTCGTTACCTCTCACCTGGATGGCAGTGAAAACAAACATGTCACCAACATTGGACTGGCTGATGGCAGTCCTGATCTCATCGGTGAAGCCGCCAGCGTTGGCTTTGGCTTCCTTGGTGGTACCGCTCTTGGTCTTGTAACGGAAGGTGTAACCGACAACATCGTAGTGGACACCGTCGAAGTCGAAGTCCTTCATCTCGGCTTCCACGCGACCGGCAGCTTGCAGGGCGCTCTTCGACACCTGGCCGTTGACCACGTTACGAATCAAAGCCGTGGGCTTGGGCAGGTCTTTCACGCGGAACTTCATGCTACCGAGGCTGGAGCCTTGTGAGCTAACGCTGATAGTCACCTCATTCGCTTCACCAGGAAGCAGGTCGTAGGTGCCGTTTCCCGTTCTGGTCAACGTACCGCTACTGGCCGTGGCACTGATTTCGCCACCGACACCGCCACCGACGGCAATCGGGTTCTTAATACCACGATACACCACATTCATCTTGGTGGCCGACACGCTCACCGCGGGAGGAGCCACGACGAAGGAACCCTGGAAGGGATATTCTTCCATCTGGTTGGTGGAAGGATTCAACATGTCGATAATACCCGTGTAGCTGTGTGAGCCGACACCGCAGTTCCACTCCAACGGAATGACGCCTTGGGCATTGCTGATATACTCCTTCTCGGCACCGCCATCGAGTTTGACGCGGGCTTTGAGTTGTGAGTTCTTCCAAGCGGTCACCATAGCCTGGGCCTTATACGTCTGACCGGAGAGGAGGTAGCCACTCTCGGCGAACACCTTGGCACCGATTTCATCGAAGGTGAAGTCGGTGGCGTGGATGTCAGACATCAATTCGGTGACAGCATCCAACTCGGCGGTCTGGGCCTCAGAGATGATCTTGTTCAACAAGGTCACGTCGGCAACCAACACGGTGTGGTGGAAGTTGTGATACTCCCAGCCCTTTTGGATGGCATCGTTGGCTGAAGGATCATAGTCCATCTTTGCGGCATAGTAATCACCTTCGATGGGCAACTTCTTCAGTGCGCTCTCGGCGAGACCGGTTTGTTCCATGACGAACTTCTTCGGGCCATAGATACTGTCGGTGATGAGGCCGATTTCATGAGCGTGTTCCGGACCCATGGCTTTCACGGCCTCTGCGCGGAATTTCTTGATCTTCTGGGAGAGTTCAAAAGCCACGCCGGTACCTTCGGGGTTACCCATCATGTATTCGGTGGGTTTGTTGTAGTTGTCTCTCGACTTCACCTTAGCGGTGTTGATGTTATAGATCTTACGACCGTTCATACCCACCGTATCGGCTGATTTCAACAGACCTTCTTCAAGGGCTACAGCCGGGGTCTTCTCCTCAACTTTCTTCACCAAGTCCCATTTCAGGGCCTCGACGTAGTTGATGAGTTCGTCGGCTTCAGTTCTCAGAGCCTGAGCTTGTTCCCAATAGGGACCGACTTTTTCTTCGTCCAGACCATACTGCTCTTCAAAAGCAGCATACTTTTGGTTAATCTGCTGAGCGAGAGTGATGTTCGTCGTTTGAACACCCGTATTCACTGTGTCGAAGGCATCGAGGATGTCCTTCGAGACATTCATAGCTAACAAGGCAGTGTAGACCAGGTACATCATACCGATCATCTTCTGTCTTGGGGTTTCTTTGTATCCTGCCATAATTCTTACTCCTTATTAAAGTTATACAATCGCTTCGAGTAGAATTATGCCTTGATATTCATTGCTGACAGCATTCCACCATAGACGTTGTTCAAAGCGGTGAGGCGCTGTGACAACTGAGTCAACTGCTGGTTGAGTTGGCCGGCGTTCTGTGATGAAGCGTTGAGGTTTTCCATGTACTTGTTCATAGTTTCAGTCAACTTCTTGCTGGCGGCAGAGGTCTGCTCGGCACCTTGCAGCTGCAACTCATAGATGGAGTTGAGCGAAGTCATGCTGCTGGCCACCTTCTTGATGGTGTTGCCATCGAGAGCGCTGAAGTCGAGCTTGCCCAAAGAATCAGAAAGCTTCTGGTTGGTTTGGACATAGGCGTTCGAGAAGTCGGCGATGGACTTCGTGGCGCGGTCCATAGCGGCGGCATAGTTGGTGGTGGCGGCCATTGCGTTGGAGATGTCAGCCATCTGACCGGCGTTTTCAGCCAGTTTGTCGATGCCTCTTCCAAGTTTCTTGAAAGTATCTTCGGTGACATTCATCTTTTCAAGCATCTTGCTCAGCATGGCATCCTCAGCGTCGGTGAGGTTGCTGGCGGCGGAACCACCGTTTGTAGTGGCAAACTGAGTACGCGTCTTTCCATCCCAATCCTCTTCGAGTTCGCAGAAAACGTTATCCCAAGCATATTCAACATGCTGAGGCTCGAAGGCCGACATGAAGAAGATTAATGCTTCAACACCCAAACCGACGCCCAACATAAGGTCAGCACCAGGGATGTGGGTCAGTTTAAAATAAGCACCGATCATAACGACAGAGGCACCCCAACCATAGAGGTAACCCATGAAGGTTTTGAACTTTCTCGAAGTGAGGAATTGCTGGAATTTGCTAAGTTCTTTCTTTGCCATGACAATTTGAATTTTAGTGATTTTTTTATTTATTAATTAATTGATTTTCTATGTTTTATCTGTACACTCTCGACATTCTCGGGTTATCGCCCTTGTTGCGCCCAAGGTAAGGCTGGATGCAACGGAAGCCCGTGTAGCAATTGGCCGAGTCTTGGTATTGGTAGTCGCGGGTAGAGACCTGCATGTAGTAGGAGATGTCCTTCCACGATCCGCCACGCACCACCTTACGCTTCATGACCGCCGGGTCGTCGATCTTGGCGTTGTAGGTGTAGTTGGGGTTCATGTCCCAAGTGAAGTTGTAGGAGTTGGGGTCGAAGGCCGTGTTGGTCCACTCAGCAACGTTGCCGGCCATGTCATAGAGACCCCAGCCATTGGGAGGATAGCAACCCACGACGAGGGTACGCAGGCCACCGTCGGCGAGGTAGTTACCTCTTCTCGGCTTGAAGTTGGCCAAGAAGCAGCCTTTGGCGTTGCTGGGGTTAGGACCGCCCCACGGATAAGGATTCAGCATCTGACCGCCACGAGCAGCCCATTCCCATTCAGTCTCGGTGGGAAGACGGAACTCCGACACATCGAAGCCCTTGCGCGTACGCAGGTAGGCGTTGAGCAATTCAGTGCGCCACACGCAGAAGGCACGAGCCTGCTGCCAGGTGACACCCACCACCGGGTAGTTGTCATAGGCGGGATGCCAGAAGTAACGCTCCGTCATAGGGTCGTTGAACGAATAGGCATAGTCGTGAATCCAGCAGAGCGTGTCGGGGTACACATTGATGACCTCGGCGCGGGCATAGACCGAACGGTCGCTATAGCCCTGCTTACGGTTCGTCCAAGCACCCTTTCTGTCGACCTCGATGCCGGCATCGGCTTCGCCAATCGAGTAGTCGTTGCCCGTCAGCTTGTCTTCAGAGAAGTCCTTCTTGGCAGCGGCCACCATGTCGAACCAATAGTATGAATAGTACAACTTTCTGGTGTCAATCTCTTTTCTGCGGAAATATCTCTCGTGCTCGGGAAGATACATGGGCTCAAGGGCTTCACGCACCTCTTGATCCTTGCCGTTCCAAACAAGTTTTTCTTTCCAGTTCAACCTCGGCGGGTCATACACCTCACCGTTTTTACCCTCGGTGATGGCGAATCTGTCCGGGAAGTTGTCGGCCAGGATTCTTCTTGCGATGGAGTCTCTCACCCAGTACACGAATTGGCGATATTCGTTGTTGGTGATTTCGGTCTCGTCCATGAAGAAAGCCGAAACCGACACTGTCTTGGGTTCATTCAGGTAGGAGCCCGTGAGGTCTTCACCACCAACACCCATCGTGAAACTCCCTTGAGGCACGAATACCATACCATAGGGTTCATGCTGGTTAAAGGTTTTGTTGGACTTTCTGACTCCAACCAACTCGCCTTGATTTGAATTGCCACAGCCTGCCAGCAGCAGTGCTATGGTAAACACGAACAGTAGTCTTTTCATCTTCTTGACAATGATATAATTACTATTTTTACTATTATTTTCTCTCTTCGTTTTTACTTCACCGATTTCGACATTTTTCCGAGACGGTTTAGTATTAAAAACCGCCAAAATTAGAAAAAATTATGTATCGGCAACTTATTTTTTTGGTTTTTTTTCTACTTTTTTTCTCTCAACATGCATTTATCCGAACTGAAACGACCTCATTATTTCCTCAATTTTTACAAATATCTTACGCTCCTGTAATCCCTTGGATTGCGGTCGAGGTCAAGTTTGAAACAATAACTCAGTGCTATCTCGTGTGAGCCTGGAACATTCAGGCCCATGGTATTGATATCGTATGCGTAGCCCACGGTGATGTCCTTGATGGTGAGACCCACCATGATGCCGACAGACTCTTGGGGACGGTAGTTGAGGCCCAAAGAGAACAGGTCCTTATATATCACCTTCATACTGGCGTTCAACTGCCAGGCCGAAATGTCGGTCATCACATTCACGGAAGGGACAAACTTGAAATTCGGCAGCCCCTCGAACTGGAAGGGGTATCCAGCCATCAGATAGAATGTCCTGTCGGTGACGAAGCTGGCGCTGCTTTCCGCATTGTCGTTGAGGGCTTTCGTCATGCTTTCGAGCACGTTGACGACGGAGAAGCCCACATAGACCGACTCGGGGATCTGCCAGAACACACCCACGTTGAAGTCGAACAGCACAGCGCTTTCGTCACCCAAGCCCACCAGAAGCGGGTCGCCCTCGCTGATGGGATGGAGCTGCGAGAAGTCGACAGAGCGATTAATCAAGGTGCCCGAAAGGCCGATGCCCAAGACAGAACCACCCAAGTCCATGTGGTAGGAATAGCCCAAGCCGATATTGACGTCGTTTTCGGCGCCGATGTGGTCCTGCAACACCGACAAGCCAAGGCCGCCATGCAAGACCCTCAGAGGCACGTCGCCCGAAAACAGGAAGGACTGCGGCGACACGCTGTTGCCGTCGGCATCGGTGAAGCCCGCCCACTGCTGACGATACAAACCCATGAGATTAATGCCCTCACTCATCCCAAAGAAAGCGGGATTGGCGAATGCATACGAGTTGTGGTATTGCGTGAAAATGGGCAACTGCTGGGCCATTGCACCACGCGCCATCAACAACATGACAACAAGGAGAAAGATATGTTTGATCTTGTGCTTCAAATTCGACATGAGGGGTTGCGTTTGAAACGGCGAAGTTACGGATTTATTCTTTATCGGGACAAATTAATTTGAAAAAATTACCTGAAGAGCCTAATGATGTCGTTGCCGTTGGCCAGGATGAGCAAGCCCAACACGAAGACGAGACCCACGGTTTCGGCTACCTCCATGAACTTGTCGCTGGGCTTGCGGCGCGTGATAATCTCGACCAGGAGGAAGAGGATGTGGCCGCCGTCCAGGGCCGGGATGGGCAGGATGTTCATTACGGCGAGAGCGATGGACAGGAAGGCCGTCATGCGCCAGAAGATGCTCCAGATCCATTGGTCAGGGAAGATCTTTCCGATGCTGATGAAGCCGCCCACGCTCTCGTATGCCTTTGTCTTGGGACTGAAAACCAGCTTCACTTGCTTCCAATAGTCGCTCAGCTCCTTCCCTGTTTTCTTGAATCCTGCCGGGATGGCCTGGAAGAAGGTGTATTCTTTCGTTTCCAACTCGAAGTAGTCGGTGAGGTAGGTCTGGCAGTAGGCGCCGATCACGCCCTCCTCGGGCAGGTGCATGGCCAAGGCCAAGGTGTCGCCCTCACGTACTACAACTATATTAATATCCTGATTCTTAAACTGCTTAATGTTTTTGACGAAGTCTTGATAATACGGTGTCGACAGGTCATTAATCCCGATGATGGCGTCGCCGGGCAACAGGCCTCCTTCCTTAGCCGCCGAGTTGTCCATCACGTCGGCCACCACGAATGGCGTGCGGTAGGTAATGAACCCCGCATCCTGTTGGCTGAGCAGCTTGGTGAGGGCGTCGGCGGGCAGCACGATGGTGGTGTCCTTGCCGTCGCGTTCCACCTCTATGGTCTTGGCCTTTTCGAGGATGATCTGCATCGGAATCTGTTGGAAGTTCTCGATGTACTCTCCGTCAACGGCCAAAATTTTGTCGCCGTCGCGAAGGCCGAACTCATAACCTAAGCTATCCACAGAGATACCGTATTTGTTGACTTCGGCGGTGGGCAGGTATTGCTCACCTTCCTTGGTCAGCAGGCCGATGTAGATGACAAAGGCCAGCACAACGTTCATGAACACACCGGCAATCATGATGATGAAGCGTTGCCAGGCGGGCTTGCTACGGAACTCCCACGGCTGCGGTGGCTGGGCCATCTGCGACTTGTCCATCGACTCGTCGATCATGCCGGCGATCTTATTATAGCCACCCAAGGGGAACCAGCCGATGCCGTATTCCGTGCTGTCGCTGCGGCGCCAGTCGTCCTCGGGCAGCGTGCTGAGGTCGATAGGCTCGTAGTTTTTCTGTTTCTTTCCAGCCGCGTCACGGTATTCGGTGACGGTGTATTTCTCTGGCTCGTTCTTCGCGAAGAACTTGAAGCGCCACTTGCCGTTCACCTTCTTGCAGCGGAACAGCGAGAAGCCCCAGTCGAAGAAGAGATAGAACTTCTCGACGCGGGTCTTGAAGGCCTTGGCGGCAAGGAAATGGCCCAGCTCGTGGACGAAAATCAAAATGGAAAGGGAGAGGAAAAACTGTAATACCTTAATTAATATAGTCATGCTTAGACGATTTTTGGGGTGAAAAAGTGCGCAAAGATAGTTTTTTTTAGTTTGCGTCGGGATTAAAGATAGTCATGTATTCTGCAGGATTAATGGCTATACCGTTGTGCCACAGCTCGAAATGGAGGTGCTCTGGTTCTGTGCCATCGCCCGAATGACCTAGGATGGCGATGGCCTCGCCTGCCTTCACATAGTCGCCTTCTTTCTTCAGCAACGTGGCATTGTGCTTATACACAGAGAAATAGCTATCTTCATGCTGGATGCCGATGCAATAGCCGTTGTTGATGCTCCAAGTGGAGAACACCACGGTGCCGTCCAAGGTGGCGTTGATGATCTGGTCGCCGTCGGTGGCGATGTCGACGCCGAAGTGTGCCTGGTCGGGGTTAAAGCTTTTGACGATGGCACCGTTGAGCGGCACGAAGAAGTTCTTCACGAGGGAGTTGGGCTTGGCAGGCGGCAGGTAGTCGTCGCCAAAGAGGTTGTATTGGCTCTGGGCCTCGTATTCGGCACGGAGGATGCTGTCCTGCACCGATTTCTTCAGCGTGATAGTGTCGGTGACGCCCTTGGGCAGAGGCTCGTAGATGTTCAAAGCGGCCAAGGTGCTGTCGGCGGCAAAGTCGTAGCCTTCGATGACGCGCTTCAGGTTCTCGAAATAGACATCCTTCTTCCGCATCTCCTTGGCGAGCGAGTCGGCACGGAGGTTGAGTTCGTAGACCTTGCGGTTGAGGTTGGTGTCGGTATAGCCCGGGATGTATTCGCGCAGCGGCGTGAAGGCGATGATGAAGCCCGTGATGACGATGAGCAGCAAGGCGATGCCAATGATCACGAGGATGAGGTTAAGCAAGTTGAGCCTGACCTTGACAATGGAATGGCCCGTCTCGTCGTGCGACATCTGGAAGTCGTACTTGCGGTTGAGCTTTTTCAGCGAGAGCCACTTGCGCAGCCTAGCCATCGTAAACGTTCTGTCTTTTTTTGCTTCTGACATGTCGCTTATTAATAAAATAGGTATTAATAACTTGCAAAAATAGGAAAAAATTGCGACATGCATAAAAAAAGGCCGACTGCTCACGCAGTCAGCCTTTTGCTCGTTTCCAGTATGGATTACATCATGCCGTCCATGCCGCCGCCCATGGGCATAGGAGGCGTAGGAGGCGTAGGCTCCTTGTGGTTGTTGATGACGCACTCGGTGGTCAGCAGCATGCCAGCGATACTGGCGGCGTTCTCCAAGGCGACTCTCGACACCTTGACGGGGTCGATGACACCGGTCTGCAGGAGGTTCTCGTACACCTCGGTGCGGGCGTTAAAGCCGAAGTCACCTTTGCCTTCCATGACCTTGTTGACGACAACCGAGCCTTCGAGGCCGGCGTTCTCAACGATCTGGCGCAGCGGCTCTTCCAGAGCGCGCTTGATGATGGCGATACCCGTAGTCTCGTCCTCGTTCTCGCCCTTCATCTTCTCGATGGCCTTGATGGCACGGATGAAGCCGACACCGCCGCCAGGGATGATACCCTCTTCGATGGCAGCGCGGGTGGCGTTCAGAGCGTCCTCCACACGGTCTTTCTTTTCCTTCATCTCGACCTCGGAAGCGGCACCCACGTAGATGACTGCCACGCCACCGGCCAATTTGGCCAAGCGCTCTTGCAGCTTCTCGCGGTCGTAGTCGCTCGTGGTGGTCTTGATTTGAGCCTTAATCTGGGCGGTGCGGCCTTCGATGTCCTTCTTGGCGCCGTGGCCGTTCACGACGGTGGTGTTGTCCTTGTTGATGCTGACCTTGTCGGCCTGACCCAGCATCTGCAGGGTGGCATCCTCAAGTTTGTAGCCCTTCTCTTCGCTGATGACGGTGCCACCGGTCAGGATGGCGATGTCTTCCAGCATCTCTTTACGACGGTCACCGAAGCCAGGAGCCTTGACGGCAGCGACTTTCAGCGAGCCACGCAGACGGTTGACGACCAAGGTAGCCAGGGCTTCGCCGTCGATGTCCTCAGCGATGATGACGAGGGCGCGACCAGTTTGCAGGGTCTTCTCGAGCACGGGCAGCAGGTCCTTCATCACGGAAATCTTCTTGTCGTAGATAAGGATGTAAGGGTTCTCGTAGACGGCTTCCATCTTCTCGGTGTTGGTGACGAAGTAAGGCGAGATGTAGCCACGGTCGAACTGCATGCCTTCGACGACGTCGACGTAGGTGTTGATGCCTTTGGCATCCTCAACGGTGATGACGCCTTCTTGTTTCACCTTGCCCATAGCCTCGGCGATGAGGCCGCCGATCTCGCCGTCGTTGTTGGCGGAGATGGTAGCCACTTGCTTAATCTTCTCGTTGTCGCCGTCGACCTTCACCGACATTTTCTTCAGTGAGGCCACCACAGCGGCGACAGCCTTGTCGATACCGCGCTTCAGGTCCAGAGGATTGGCGCCGGCGGTGACGTTTTTCAGACCCGTGGCCACGATGGCTTGGGCCAGCACGGTGGCGGTGGTGGTACCATCACCGGCAAGGTCGTTGGTCTTGGAAGCGACTTCCTTCACCAACTGGGCACCCATGTTCTCGACGGGGTCAATGAGTTCGATTTCCTTGGCGACCGTCACACCGTCCTTGGTGATCTGGGGAGCGCCATACGATTTCTCGATGACCACGTTACGGCCTTTGGGGCCGAGGGTCACCTTCACTGCGTTACTCAATGCGTCGACGCCTTTCTTCAGGCCGTCGCGGCTTTCGATATTGAAAAGAATGTCTTTTGCCATGATATTGGATGTTTAATTGTTGACTGTTGAAATGTTTAATTGTTGGATTCCAAGACTTCATATTTCAAGATTTCAAGATTTTTGGCGGGTTGCCAAATTTTGAAATTAGAAATCTTGAAATTTTGGAATTTAGATAATTGCGATTACATCGGACTCTCTCATGATCATGTAATCCTTGCCGTCGAGGTGGAACTCGGTGCCGGCGTATTTGCCGTAGATGACATTGTCGCCGACCTTCAGGGTCATGGCGTTGTCCTTGGTGCCGGGACCTACGGCGACTACTTTACCTTGTTGGGGTTTTTCTTTGGCGGTGTCGGGGATGATGATACCGCTAGCGGTTTTCTGTTCGGCGGCGGCGGGCTCGATGACCACACGGTCGGCCAGAGGTTTGATTGATAGCTTTGCCATAATGTGTTTATGTTTAATTGTTGATTGTTTAATCGTTTAATTGTTGGTAGGGACGCATCCATGCGTCCGCGGACACACGCGGTGTGTCCTTACAGACAACGGCCTTAGTTTGTCATATATCGTGCCAAAGTGGAAAATGGCAGGGTTTTGTCAGTCGGGGTGACAAAGTGACATTTTGGAAAGCATGGCCTATTTGTCAGTGATGGCATAATGCGTGACCTTGCCGTCTTTCCATGTGCATTCCACTACCTTGCCGCCACGGGCGCATAGTCCTTTGAAATGGCCGTCTTTCCATACCGATGGCAGGGCGGGCAATAGCTCGATTTCTTCGTCATGGCTTTGTAGTAGCATTTCAGCGATGCCTGCCGTTCCGCCGAAATTGCCGTCAATCTGGAAAGGCGGATGGGCGCAGAAGAGGTTGGGGTATGTGCCTGCCTGTTGACTGCCGTCAAGGCGGACTGCTGGGTCGAGCAAGTTCCTCAAAAGACGATAGGCATGGTCACCATCATGAAGCCTTGCCCAGAAACAGATCTTCCACGCCATAGACCAACCTGTGCCTTCGTCGCCACGACGGCGCAAGGTTTCGCGGCAGGCGTCCATGAGTTCGGGCGTCTTGGATTGGGTCAGCATAGTGCCGGGATACAAACCGAAGAGATGCGACACATGGCGATGCTGTGGCTCCACCTCCTTGTAGTCCTTCAGCCATTCTTGCAGATAGCCCTCCTCGCTGACCTGCATCGGCGGAAAATATGATTTTGCGACTTGCAGACTGTCAGCGAAAGCCTCGTCCACACCCAAAATGTCCGCTGATTGGCAGACGACGTCATACAACTCGCTGACAATCTGCACATCCATGGTACTGCCCATGCATATGCTGACGGGCGTGCTGTCGTTGAGGTAGAAGGCATTCTCGGGCGACGTAGTGGGAGCGGTGACGAGCCAGCCGTGCTCAGGCTCCTCTATCATCGCGTCGAGGAAGAACTGTGATGCCTCTTTCATCAACGGATAGGCTTCTTTCAGGAAGGCTGTGTCTTGCGTGAACTGGTAATGCTGCCAAGCATGGAGAGCCAGCCAAGCCCCGCCCGTATTGGTCGCGCCCCACGAAGGATGCTCACCGGGTGCTGTGAAACCCCATGGGTTACAGACCACATGGGCCGTCCAGCCTCGGGCACCATAGAACGATTGTGCCGTTTTTCGGCCAGATGGCACCAGTCCTTCAGCGAAATGGATTAATGGCAGGTGCAACTCTGAGAGGTTGCATACCTCGCAGGGCCAATGGTTCATCTCCACGTTGATATTCAGGTGGTAGTCGCCGTTCCAAGGGGTCTGGATGGTGTTGGCCCACAGCCCTTGAAGGTTAGGCGGCAGCAAGTCCTCGCGTGTGGAGCTGATGAGCAGATAACGGCCGAAATGGAAATAACAGGTCGGCAGCCATGGGTCGTCATTGACAAGAAAGTCCTTCCAATGATCTTCCAAGGTCAGGTCTTGTTTCTCTTTGGGGTCGCCAATCACCAGCTCCACGCGGTCGAACAATTCATGATGGGCTTTCAGGTGGTCGCTTTTCACCGCCTCGAAGCCTTTTGACATAGCGTTTTGCAGGTGCTTGTTGACATACACCTCTGGATTGTCGCACATGAAGTCAGTGGCAGCGCAGAAGTAGATGATGGTTTCATTGCCTTGTCTGACGATGGTGGCTTTGGCGTAATACTGCATCCCTTCTACCCCATCGACGTTGCTATCCAGTTGGCCGCACATAACGACACTGTCGGGATAGGAGAAGACTTCGGCTTTTTCGGGACGGGAAAGGTTTACTTTTAGGGTCGGCCCTTCGCATCCTTCGACAAGCTCAGGAACCAGCTCAGGGGCCTTGATTTTTACTACCGCCACATCATCCACACGAGAAATGAATGACTCTCGCTCGTAGTGTTGACCTCCTTTGTCGAAAGAGACCTTGTGGACAGCATCGTTGAGACAAAGTTCTCGTTTATAATTAATTACGGAATCACCGTTGGGATAATGGTAGTCCATAGTCATTTCGCCCAAGGTCTGATAGCAGCCGAATGGCACTTTGGCACCTTGGCCGTAACCCGAGCCTGCGCCACCGCAGACGAAGGTCTCGTACATCAGGTTTTGGGCTTCGTCGTTCTTGCCTTCTTTCAACAGACGCTGTATCTCCGGCAGCGACACCAACGCCTTGGGGTTGCTGTCGTCGCTCGGCGCGCCCGACCATAAAGTGATGTCGTTCAGCACGATGGTTTCCTTGTCAATGCCGCCGTCGGGCATCATGCCGAGGTGACCATTGCCTAAAGGATAGCACTCCTCCCCGAACTGGGCAGGAGCGCTATCCATCAGGGTCCATCGTGTTGCTTGCGGCTTTTCATGACAGGCCGTGAAAGCCAAGACAACGAGTATAAAAAAGGTGTATCTCTTCGACACTTAATTACAGATAAGTGTAGGTCACAACCGACTTGGTGCTAGTAAGCAGGCTACTCGTCTCGATGACTTGCTTTACCGGATAATTACCGTCGTATTCATAGGTGTAGGTGCTATTCATGGAGCCCACGATAGGTATAGTTGTAACGCAAGTCAGGATGTTGTTGGCTGAATGAATGATTTCAGGCGTTGATTCAAGGTTATTCATATACAATCCCTTTAAGGGGTTGACCTTGTCGTCGTAGGTATAGTCCGTTGTTAAAGCCCCCATGGACGTCACTAATTCGGTCTTAATAATGTTATCGCCATCCCAAGTCAGTTTGGTGACATCCCTATCAGCCTTTTCGGCAACCATTGAAGCCGTCTCCATAGCGGTCACGATCTGCTCGGGGAAGATATAACGAAGCGGTTCGAAATTGACCTTCTTCGCTGATTTTTCGAAGCTGGTATGCGTGATCTCGGTCACCTTACCGTCGGTCTTCGTGAACAGATACTCATCGGTAATCGTGCCACTGTCAAAGTAGCCTTCCACCTTAACCAGATCCTTGTCGTTGTAGACGAGCTTGTAAATGGAGATAACGTCAGATTCTGCGGTAATCTTTTCCACGCGTTTGTTTGAATCGTAGGTGAAACTGCACTTGGTCAGGCCGTCACCAGTGGTGCCGCTGGTCGTTTCGATGTCGGAGAGGAGCTTGCCGTCCCAGTGGAAGGTGCTGACCGAGACAAACGATTCCGTGCCATCCGCCATATCGATATTGGCGGTTCTGATGACTGATGGTTTTTGTTTAGGCATGTACTGACCTTCCATCTGCTTTTTGCAGGAGGAGAACAACATGGCGCCAATGGCTACCACGAGTAACAATCTGAATGTGTTTTTCATAGTGATAATTTTTAGGTTGATAATGTATTGATTTAACATGTTTTATTGTCAGAATCCCGCCAATTGCATCGTCACGGTGGGGATGAGCAGCAGTGCTCCTAGGACGACCAGCACGAGGATGAACTTCCAGATGAAACGCACCCATTTGTCCCAGGGGATGCGGGCCACGCCGAGGGCGGCCATCAACACGCCACTGGTGGGAGTAATCATATTGGTGAAGCCGTCGCCAAACTGGAAGGCCACCACCGTAGCCTGTCGCGAGATGCCGATCAAATCGCTGAAAGGCGCCATAATGGGCATGGTGATGGCGGCTTTGGCCGAGCCGCTCGGGATAACGATATTAATCAAGGTCTGGATGCCATACATGATCTCCGCCGAGGCGATCTTGCCCATGTCGCTCATCGACTTGGAGAGGCCGTAAAGGATGGTGTCGATGATGCCACCGTCCTGCAGGATGATTACGATGCCCCCTGCCAAGCCCACGATGACCGCCGCCGAGAGGATGTCGCCCATGCCTTCGAGGAAGAGCTTCGCGATGTCGCTGGCACTCTTGTCGACGGCCAAGCCGCTGGCGATGCCGAGCACCAAAAACAAGGAAGCGATCTCCATGATGTACCATTCATAGCCCAACGCCCCGACCACGAGAAAATACACCGTGGCAAAGAGCAGCGTGAGCACGAAGTAATGCACCGTCTTACGCAAGGTGAGGATACTCAAAAGAATAAACACCGCCGTGCCGATGGGCAACAGAGGCAAAGTAGCCGTGCTGTTACCGATTTTCAAGGTAGTCTGTGGATAAAGGACAGAGAACACGATTAATACCACTGCCAAAAAGCCGAAGACGAACCAAGACTTACGCGGCGTGTAGCGTTCCAATTCCTCTTCCTGTACCTCTGCCGACTTACGCCAATAGGCATCGTCCTCGTACATGATGGACGACTGCGGGTTCTTTTTAACCTTGTTGGCATACCACAGCACGAACACGATACCCACCACGGTCAGGATGGCCCAGCAGACGGCACGGTAGCCGATGCCTGTGAACAAAGGGATGCCTGCGATGCCTTGCGCGATACCGATGGTGAAGGGGTTGAGCATGGCACCCGAAAAACCGATATGTGCCGCCACATACACCATGCACAGACCCACGATGCTGTCGTAGCCCATCGAGATGGCTAAAGGAATGATAATCAAAGCGAAGGCTATGGTCTCCTCGCTCATCCCGAACACACTGCCGAAGAGGCTGAACAACAGCATAATCAAAATGATGACGATGTTGTTTACCCCGATTTTCTGCATCAACTTACTGCGTTCCAGACGTTTGGTGAACTTCAAAAACGACAGAATGCCCATGTCGATGGCGCGGCTTTTGTTCATAATCCAGAAAGCACCACCTATGATTAATATGAAGACAATGATGTTGCTCTGTTTGACGAAGCCCTTGTAGAAAGCCGAAAACACCTGCCAGGTCTGGGGCTCGGCGTGGAACTCGGCAGCCTGTTCCTCCGGCAGTTGGTCCGAATAATAGAACGTCATCACCGACTCGCCATTCACCTGCTCCTGGATATATTTTCCGGGGCGGATGAACCACGTCAGGGCTGCCGCGATGATAATGATAGCGAAAACTATAACAAAAGTATGTGGGACTTTACGGGTTTTCACGAGCCTTCATTTTGAAGTGCAAAGGTATTGAAATTATCCTTATTTTTGCGCCAAAATTATCAAAACGCACTAAAAATGAAGAAAATTCTGACCCTCTTATCGCTGACTGTCCTCGCGACTTTCGCCATGCCAGCCTTGGCACAGGAAAAGAAATTATTCACCCCTGCCGACGCCTCTTACAACAACCGCAGCCTATATGCCCAACGTCCCGGCCAGCTGAAATGGGTGGGCGACACCGACATCCTGATGAAGGTGAAGGACAACGAAATCGTCACGATGATGCCCAACTCGAAGAAAGAAACGACTTTCCTCACCTTGGACGAACTCAACGGTTACAAGAAAGGCGAAGGCGTCAACGACCTGATGCGCATCCCGCAACTGACATGGCTCAACGACTACCAAGCCTATTTCTATAACCTTGACGACAACGGCATCACGCTTAACAAATTAGACCTCAAGAAGCGGACCATCACGGCCACGGCTGCCATCCCGCAAGACGCCGAAAACCGTAACATCAACGAGGCGAGTCTGAACGTGGCTTATACCATTGGCAACAACCTGTATGTGGCCAAAGACGACAAGCAGATCCAAATCACCGACAACCCCGAAGGCGTCATCGCTGGTCAGAGCGTGCACCGCAACGAGTTTGCTATCAACGGCGGCATCTTCTGGTCGCCCAACGGCAAGCTCCTCGCCTACTATAGCATGGACGAGCGCATGGTGACCGACTATCCCTTGGTCGACATCACGGAGCGCATCGCCACCGCCAAGCCCATCAAATACCCCATGGCCGGCATGACCAGCCACGAGGTGACGCTGCACGTTTACAACATCGCCACTGGCAAGGAAATCGTGGTCAAGACCGGCGAGCCTGCCGAGCAATATCTCACCGCCATCACTTGGAACCCCGACAACAAACGCATCTACATCGGCATCCTCAACCGCCAGCAGAACCATCTGAAATTCAACGAATACGATGCCATCACCGGCGACTTCATCCAGACCATTTTCGAAGACCGCGACGAGCAGTATGTGGAGCCCCAAGGTCCCGCCTACTTCCTGCCCAACAACCCCGACCAGTTCATCTGGAAGGCCCAGCGCGACGGCTACTATCACCTGTATCTCTACAGCATCAGCAAGGGCACGGTGAAGCAACTCACCCATGGCGACTTCGTCATCACCGACTTCAACGGCTTCTCGAAGGACGGCAGCAAGATCTACTACCGCTCCACCGAGGTCAGCCCGCTGGAACGCCACTGCTACATGATGGACATTAATAGCGGCGCCGTCACCAAGATCACCAAGGAACACGGCACCCACGACATCACGCCTTCGTCGAGTGGCAAATATTTTCTGGACTACTACACCAGCACCGACGTGCCGTATAACATGGACATCATGGATGCCAAGGGCAAGTTCGTGAAGCGCATACACGAAGCCGAGAACCCGCTGAAGGACTACTACCTCGGCGAGACCACCCTCGGCACCTTGAAGGCCGAAGACGGACAGACGCTATACACCCGCCTCATCAAGCCCTATAACTTCGACGCCTCGAAGAAATACCCCGTCATCGTCTATGTGTACGGCGGTCCTCACGCCCAGCTCATCACCGATGAGTGGACGGCTGGCGCAGGCATCTACCTCAACTACCTCGCCCAAGAAGGCTTCCTTGTCTTCACCCTCGACAACCGTGGCTCCGCCGACCGTGGCGAGGCCTTCGAGCAGTGCATCCACCGCCAGTGCGGTCAACTCGAGATGCGTGACCAGATGGTGGGCATCGAATGGCTGAAGACCCTGCCCTACGTTGACGCCGACCGCATCGGCAGCGACGGCTGGAGCTATGGTGGCTTCATGTCGACTTCGCTGAAGATCAACCACCCCGAGGTATTCAAAGTAAGTGTGGCAGGTGGTCCCGTGTTGGATTGGAAGTACTACGAAATCATGTACGGCGAGCGTTACATGGACACGCCCGAGGAGAACCCAGAAGGCTATGAGCTGACCAGCCTTGAGAACAAGACTGACAAGCTCGAAGGCAAGCTCCTGATGATCCACTGCACCACCGACCCCGTGGTGATGTGGCAGCACAGCCTCGTCTTCGTCGAGAACTGCATCCACAACGGCAAGCAACTCGACTACTTCGTCTATCCCGGCCACGACCACAACGTCTACGGCATGGATCGGGCGCACTTGATTACTAAGATTACGCAGTATTTTAAGGATAATCTGTAATTAATCCTTATAGTTACGCAATGCATTGATGATGTTGGCAATGAGTTCTGGCGTCTGGTATTCCTTCCCATCAAGGCCATAGACTAAGGTATTGCCAAAATTATCGGCCATACATTCTTCAGGAGCAGTCACATAGTCAGTGTTCCGGCCTACGACATCCCAGAAGTCAGATGCCTCTTCAACGAGATAGTAGGTATCCAAAGTATCGATGGGTACAAGCACTACCTCTTGATAGTTAAAGAAAGAGGCTTCATCGCCCACTTCTGCATAGGCTTCTTCCCAAGTCTTGGTGTAGAACACCAACAGTTCACAATTGCGTTTCTCACCGTTGATGGTGAATTCGGCGTAATTGTCGATATGCTCCACATCAGGGTTAGCCAAGATTCTATTCTGGATATCAGGCGAGAATACAAAATCGACGCCTGTCGCGGTAAAACCTATAAGGCTGTACATTTGGCTACGGAACGTTGGAGAGTTGCGCGTGAGGCAATGGAACAGCTCGTGGGCAATGACAAAGTTGAAATAATTCCTTTTGCTCGCTGCTACCGTTTCGCTGTCGCCTTCATTCGGTATGCCAAATTGAAGAACGCGATCGCAAATATAGATTTCCGTTTTATGGGTATAAGCTCCGGCGCCGCGTTCTTCCTCCATAGTGGTCTTAACAAAAGCGATATCCTCGGGGAATGGCAACGAGGCACCCATATCGTTTAGCGTTGTTTCGATGGATGTTACCGCTCTCGTGATAGCCGCTTTTTCATCATCGTTAAAGTCACGGACACAAGCCTGCGCAAAGGCTATCAACTCATTAAGGGAGGATCCCGTCCTCCTCATGCGCCAGTCGATGTTGTTCTGGTTCAAACTGTTGTAATACTCAGTGTTAGCAGCCAGCAGTTGTTGCCCTTCGGCTATAGTGGCAAAGTGATAGTTGATTTCAGAAGTCTCTTTGGGATCGTCCTTCTGGCATGAGAAGAACACGAAAGGCAGGCAGATCAAGGCGATCATTGTGACCAACCTATTAAGTTTTAAATGCTTCATAGTAGTCATTATTTAATGGTTTCTTTGGTGCAAAGATAGAAAAAAAACAAAGACATGAAAACGCGGTAACAATGCACAAAAAAGCCTCCGCACCAGCAGAGGCTTTTTCATTATCTAATAATCTTAATCGGTCGGCCCTTCGACGGGCTCAGGGACCTTAGTCTTAGAAATAAAGGTCTCTCTCGCCTTGCTTGATGCGTTCAATGCGGCTCTTCAGCTCGTCCAAGAACTTCGGGTCGACGTTCTTAAAGTTGTTCTCGATGCACTTCCAGCCTTTGGCGGCGACTTCGGGCGTGGCGTAGTCCACCAAGTATTCGCTCAAAGTGAGGATGGCATTCGGGGTGCAGTAGCGTTTGATGAAGCCCGGCACACTGAATTCCATGAAGTGCTCGCCCGTACGACCCAAGCGGTAACAAGCCGTGCAGAAGCTCGGGATGAAGTCGTGGTCGAGGAGTTCGTCGATGGTCTCGCCCAAGGTGCGGTCGTCACCGATCTTGAACTGCTCGCGGTGCAGGTTCTGGTTCTCCTGCTTGTCGCTGTTCTTCTCCTCTTCCTCGTGGTGGTATTTGTAGTCGCCAATCTGCAGGTTGGTGCCGCCGTCGATTTGCGAGATGCCGTATTCGATGGCTTTCACGCGGAACTCGGCAGGCTCACGGGCGGTCAGGATCATGCCGGTGTAAGGCACGGCCAGGCGGAAGATGGCGATGATTTTCTCGAAGGTGTCGTCGTCGACGAAGTACTTCTTGTCGATGCTCAAGCCCGAAGCGTCCTTGATGCGCGGGAACGAAATCGTGTGCGGACCCACGTTGAAGCAAGCCTCCAGGTGGTTGGTGTGACGAATCATGGCCAGCACCTCGTAACGCCAGTCGTACAGGCCGAAGAGGATGCCGAGGCCGTTGTCGTCGATACCTGCCTGTTGGGCGCGGTCCATGGCGGTAAGACGGTAGGCGTAGTCGCCTTTCTTGGTATTAATCGGGTGATACTCGTTATAGATTTCGGGGCAGTAGGTCTCCTGGAAAATCTGATAGGTGCCGATGCCAGCCTCTTTCACAGTGCGGAAGCCTTCCACATCCAAGGGAGCGGCGTTGATGTTCACACGGCGAATGCTGCCCTTGCCTTTCTTGGTGGCATAGGTTACCTTTACGGTGTGGGCGATATACTCAGGAGAGTATTTCGGCGACTCGCCATAGACAAGGATGAGGCGCTTCTGGCCGTCGTCTTCGAGGGCCTCCACGTTACGGACAAGTTCTTCGTCGGTCAAAGTGGTGCGGACTTGCTCCTTGTTCGAGGAACGGAAGCCGCAGTAGCTGCAGTTGTTGACGCAGTAGTTACCCACATACAATGGAGCGAACAATACGATGCGGTTGCCATAGATACGGCGTTTCAGTTCACGGGCGCCTTCCTTGATCTCCTCCACCAGCGCGGGGGCGGTGGTGTTGACGAGGACGGCGGTCTCCTCCATCGTCAGACGGTTCTTGTCCAATGACTTTTGGATGATTTCATGCACACGCTCAGGGGTGCTCTTGGTGTTGTTGATGTAATCCCAAATCTCTTCCGAAGAGATAAACGGCTTGTTAGGCTCGTCGGGGATACGGCATTTTTCTGGATGAAATTGCATATCAGTTTATAGTTTTTAGTTGTTCAGTTGTTCAGTTGAAGGGCTGTCACACTGTGACAGCCGTACATATTCAATAATAGGTATTTTTCAGCAGCGCCGACTTCACCTCGATGCCTTCGATGCGACCCAACTGGCCCGTGAGGGAACCAATCTCGTCGGTGGTACCTTCAAAGATGACGGAAATGATGCTGTATGAACCACGGGGAAAGCCTTGGCGGCAGATGATGATGCTCGCGTGACGGGAAAGCACCGCGTTGACTTGTGGCGCGGCTTCACGGTTTCCCACGTAAATAAGGACTGTGCCTATTCTCCTTTCCATTTGAATGACCTCCGGATCAGATGTTTATGATTCCCGCATGAGCCTCGATGTCAACGCATTGTCTTCATCTCAGCGTGGTGCGGCTTTGTTTTTGCGGGTGCAAAGATAGTGTTTTTCTTTTTGCAAAAGAAAAACTTAATTAATACTCCTTTTTATCAGCCTTATCCCTCCAAGCGCGGAAGGTTTTAAGGGCTTCCATGCGGAGCAAGGGGATAGCTGGCACGACTCGATCCTCTTTGTGTTGCTCCAACTCCTTGTAGATGAAGTCATCGGCGAAGTCGATGTCGGCTGCGTCTTTTTTCGTGTTGCCGTAATAGATGCGGCTGATGTGGGCCCAGTAGATCGCGCCAAGGCACATGGGACAAGGCTCGCAGGAGGTGTAGATGACGCAGTCCGAGAGGTCGAAGGTGCCCAGCTTGCGGCAGGCCTGACGGATGGTGTTCACTTCGGCATGGGCGGTGGGGTCGTTATCGATGGTCACACTGTTGGAACTGCCGGCGACGATTTCGCCATCCCTCACAATGACAGCCCCGAAGGGGCCGCCGCCGTTTTTCACGCTCTCGTCAGCGAGGCGAATGGCCTCACGCATAAAAATTTTATCTTGTTCGGTGATGTTCATAGTAATTATTTGTCTTTATGAATGCAAAAATAACATTTTTCCACAAATCCGCTTGCTTTTTCAAAAAAGTGGTATCTTTGCCGTGTAATCAACTAAAAGTTGCGCCCGACACGGATTTAGGGATTAAAAGATGAAAAAGACAATAAAAGTAATGGCCATGCTGCTCTTCGTGGTTTCAATGGTATCCTTGACTTCCTGCAAAAAAGAAAAAGCAAACCTCATCGTGGGTAAATGGGAATGCACATCTGCTAGCTATACCCAAGCTGGGATAACCCAGTCTATTCCTTGGCTGAACGGAATGGTTTGGGAGTTTAAGGCTAATGGAACGCTTATCGGTTCTATTCCGGATGACCTTGTTGAAGCAGATGATGACGCTGCCTCTGCAACCTATGTTGTTTCTGGCGACGTTTTGACCGTTACCTATATTGATGAAGAAGAAGGAGATACTGAAACGGAGTCGTATGCCATCAAAGAATTGACAGAGACAAAACTAGTGCTTGAAGAGACCGAGGATGGTGTAACGGCAACATTAGAGTTCAAAAAGATCTAACCACTTGTTTTCAAAAACATAGAACCCGCAAGATGCTCTTGCGGGTTCTTTTTTGCTACCTTTTTACATCCTATACCTTGCCTCCAATTCAGCACGATACTTATCCGCAATCTGCCTGGCCAAAGCGACGCCGTCGCCTTCCGGTTCAGCGCTGAAGGTGCCGAGGCGCTCGCGCCACCACTGGCCTTCATATTTGCAGATGCGCTCGTGGTAGGCTTTTTCATCGAAAGGCTGACCTGCCTCGATGGCGACATCCACATCCTTGAAGAACTCCTTCCAACGATAGGCATAATAGGTCGCGGTAAGACCTGCCCAGGCGCGGCTGGCGTATTCGTTGAGCAAGGCGTCCTCCTCTCCCCAGGTGGTGATGATGTTGCGGGCATTGCTCTCAAAGTAGTTTTTGTCCTCTTCGGTGGTGCCGATGGCACGTGCATCACGGATCCAGCGACCCACGAGGAAAGCGCTCTCTGTGGCCAGAATCTTGTCTGTATCGTCGAGAATGCTGGTCATCGTTTTCTCGATTTCATGCAATTTCTCATAGTCGCCTTCACGGTAAGCCTTTACATAATCGGCATAAAGGTCGCTGAAGTAATTACCTAGCAGCTGCCTCGTGATGTTGACCGCATCGAAATGGCGTGTGCGGGTGTTGCAGTCAGCGGCAAGCAGGTCGTCTAAAGCATCCAACAAGGTGATATTGTTGTATTTATAGGTCGGAGCGACATAATATTGGCGGTATTCATTAATATTGCCCATCGTCGGTCTCTGATTAATGCGGACGGTCTGTCCCGGCGAGGACACCTTATTATACACGCTGTCGGCAAGCAAAGTCCAAGCGGCTCGCATGCACTCGTCCTCCTTGCCAGCACGTTGGTCGGCGAGACGTAGCACCCAGGCATCCACATCCTTGGTGAGCGGGTCGTCCCAAGCCTTCTCGAAGACATATTCATACATAAACGGGTTGCAGTCGAAGCCCTCAAGCGTGGAACCGATGCCGACGAAGTTATCGCCACCCTTCTCGAAGGCGCGTTCAATCCTCACATTCACCGTGTCGAGGTTGCCAGCCAGCATGGAGTTGCCGCCGAAGTTGCCGAGATAGCACCAGATGTAAGGCACGCCGTAATAGGCGTTGGTACGTTCCCACACGGGTTGTCTCTCACAGTAGTAGTCGAGCATGATGTGTCTATCTTTCGGCATGGAGGTAATGTAGGCCTCGATGCGGTTGTCGACTTCCCAATATTGGCGCTCGTTCCAGAACAGCCAAGCCATCTCGAGCCATCTGGCATCGGGGTCGGCGGCTTCGAGGGATTCATAAACCTGACGACTCACGCGACTGAGGTATTCAGGTTCCCAGCTTGGTGGGATGAGTTCGTTGAAGATATCGATGCCATAAATATGGTCGGTGCCGTAGAACTCAGTCTGCTTGTCGATGAACTTCTTTTGTATCTCGGTATACAACGGGTCGAGTGGGTCAAGGAACTTGCACCAGCAGATGCTGTCGAAGCCGGCCCAGTCGCCCAACGAAGCCAATGGTGCATCGGGGTAAAGTCTCGTAATACAAGGCGGCACATGACCCGCAAAGCCAGGCAGCACGGACTTCATATTCAGTTCGCGCTCACGAGCCACGATTTTCTTTTGCAGTTCCTTTTGGTTTTCAAGCCACGACATAGGCAGCGGTCCACCCCAGCGGTCGATGTTCTGCATGCGGTGCCAGGGTAGGTGAGCCGGACCTGTAAAGTAACTGCGGATCTCCTCATCAGTGAGGCCAAGTTCGCTCCACACTTCATACCAAACCGACTCTTGTCCCGTGATGGCCAAAGGCAAATTAATGCCGTTGAGTGCCATCCAGTCGATGAAATGCTCCCATTCCGACCAGTCCCACCAAGGTAAGGTGTAGCCGAAAGTGCAGTAGTTGAGGAAGAAACGGTCGGGCACACGGGCACTCAGGCTGACCTTCTCGGGCACGGCCGGCATGGTAGCAGGAATCTGCAAAGGCTCTTCCTTAAACCAAGAGTATTGTGCCATGCAATAATATTTCAGGTAGTGGTTGAGGCCCACGGCCATACTATTAGCGTTGTTGCCACGGATGACGAGGTCTTTTCCCATCGTTTCGATTTCGAAGCGGTCAATGGTATCGTTTTCAAGGCTTTCGAGGACGATGTTCTTGGAATACTCAGGCACGACGCGGTTCACCAGTCCGCGCATGGCGATGACTTCGGGGTCGGTTTCGGCCTTCTTGGTGCAAGAGAAGCACAGCACGAGGCCCAGCAGGGTGAGGAGATACAGATTTTTCATGGTAGCAGTTTTATTTGAGGCAAAAATATGGATTTTGTTGTTACCTTTGCCGAAAAATCAACCCGATGAGAAAGAATTGGATTTTGGTGGTCCTTCTCTCGCTTGCCCTTGCCGCATGCAACAAGTACGAGTCGCCCTCCTATAGTGGCGACACGCCCCTACCCCATCATGAAGACCCTGTTTATCACATCGGCGACTATTTCCACAACGACACTTTGCAAGGGGTTGTGTTTCTGACTTACGGCGGCTCCAACGGACTGATAGTCAGCCTCGAAGAGACGTGTCTTTCTTGGTGCGAGACCAACTATGTCAACAGCCTGACGGGAGCCACCAACCCCTACGACGGCTGGCGCAACACCAACGCCGTCATGACGAACTACGACCTACACCATTATCCCGCCATCCAGTGGAGCCACTTGCGAAACACTTGGCATCTCGTTCATCAGAACTACCCCATCACATCACGGCAATGGTTTGTGCCTTCGAGCAGTGAGCTGAACAAGCTCCTGCAAAACCAAGCGGCAGTCAACGCCACGCTGAGTTCTATAGGCTATCCCACCTTGGAAGATAAGACCTACTGGTCAAGCACGGAACTGGGCACAAGAAGTGCTGCCGCCCTGCAGGTGCAAGACAGCAGCATTGTCGTTTTGGAATCCGTGAAAGACCAGGTCTTTTATGTGAGAGCCATCAGAAACTTCTGAATTAATCTCTAACCGAACTGAACCGAAAATATCCGATAGTTTGTTTCGGATGACTTCGGATTTGTTCGGTTAGAGCTATATTACTTCTTCGCCACAGGGTCGCAAGTGAGGCCGATACCCAGTTTCTTGAAGATTTTCTGGTCTACCTCGCTGAGCATCACCGTGCTATGCACCTGACAGCCTTTCAGCTGCGGCAGACTCTCCAAGGCTTTCTTGCAGTTCTCGTCCCAAAGGCTGAGCATGGAGAGGGCCACTAAAACCTCGTCGGTGTGCAGTCGCGGGTTCCTGCCGTGCAGGTAGTTGACCTTGGTGGTCTGGATAGGCTCAATCATGGCCTGCGGGATGAGCTTCACCTCATGCGGGATGCCAGCAATGTGTTTCGTAGCGTTGAGGATCAAGGCTGCGCTGGGACCGAGCAGGTCGCTGGTATGCGCCGTGATGATGGTGCCGTCGCTCAACTCGATGGCAGCCGAGGCCACACCTTCCTTCTCCTTACGTTCCTTGGCGGCGATGGTGGTCTTGCGCAAGGCGGTGGTGATCTTGGCTTGCTTCATCAGCAAGGCAATCTTGTTCACCTCACTCTCGGTGCCCTTGCCCTTGGCCAAGTTGCACAAAGCTGTATAATAGCGTCTAATTATCTCTTGTTTGGAGGCCTCACAGCACACGGCATCGTCGCTGAGGCAGTAGCCCACCATGTTGACACCCATGTCGGTCGGTGACTTGTAGGGGTTCTCGCCGTAGATGCTCTCGAAGATGGCATTCAGCACGGGGAAAATCTCGATATCGCGGTTGTAGTTGACTGCGGTCTTGCCGTAAGCTTCCAGATGGAACGGGTCGATCATATTGACGTCGCTGAGGTCGGCAGTGGCGGCTTCATAGGCCACGTTGACGGGGTGCTTCAGCGGCAGGTTCCACACGGGGAAGGTCTCAAACTTGGAGTAGCCAGCCTTGATGCCACGTTTGTTCTCGTGGTAGAGCTGGCTCAGGCACACGGCCATCTTGCCGCTACCCGGACCCGGGGCGGTAATCACCACCAGCGGGCGAGTGGTTTCCACATAGTCGTTGCGGCCGAAGCCTTCCTCCGAGTCGATGAGGGCCACGTTGTTGGGATAGCCTTCGATGATACGGTGATAGTACACCTTGATGCCCATACGCTCGAGACGTTGGCGGTAGGCATCGGTGCTGGCCTGACCGTTGTAGTGGGTCACCACGACGGAGTTCACCACGAAACCACGGCTCATGAATTCATCACGGAGACGCAGCACGTCCACGTCGTAGGTGATGCCCAAGTCGCCACGCACCTTGTTCTTCTCGATGTCGACGGCACTGATGACGATGACGATTTCCGCCTCATCGACGAGTTGAGAGAGCATCCTCAACTTGATGTCGGGCAAAAAGCCAGGCAACACGCGACTGGCATGGTAGTCGTCGAAGAGTTTGCCGCCAAATTCGAGATAAAGTTTGTCGCCGAACTGGGCGATGCGTTCCTTGATGTGTTCAGATTGGATTTTAAGGTATTTTTCGCTGTCGAACCCGTATTTCATGGTGGTTTTCATGGCTTAAAAAAATTCGGTCGCCCCGTAATGGGGCGACCATTAATACTAATGTGTTAAGATATTTACCAAGCGAAGAGCGGATAGTCCTTCATCAGCTTGTTGACCTCGGCGCGGACGGCGTTGATCTTGGCCTCCGAAGCGGTCTTGGTCTCGGGGTTGATGTCGCTGATGACGTCGTCGATCATGTCGACGATGACAGCCATCTTGTCTTGCTTCAGACCACGGGTGGTGATGGCGGGCGTGCCGACACGCAGACCAGAGGTCAGGAAAGGCGAACGGGTGTCGAAGGGCACCATGTTCTTGTTGACAGTGATGTCAGCAAGAACGAGGGTGTTCTCCACCATCTTACCGGTGATCTCCGGGAACTTGCCACGGAGGTCGATGAGCATCGAGTGGTTGTCGGTGCCACCGCTGATGACATCATAGCCCTTGTCCATGAAGGCTCTGGCCATGAAGGCAGCGTTCTTTCTCACCTGTTGGATGTACTCCATGTACTCGTCGCTGAGGGCTTCGCCGAAGGCAACGGCCTTGGAGGCGATGACGTGCTCCAGAGGACCACCTTGGATGCCCGGGAACACGGCGCTGTTGATCAAAGCAGACATCATCTTCGTCTCGCCCTTCGGGGTCTTGCGGCCACGCGGGTCTTCGAAGTCATGACGGATGAGGATCATGCCGCCACGGGGACCGCGGAGGGTCTTGTGGGTCGTGGTAGTGATGATGTGGCAGTACTCCAGCGGGTCGTTGAGCAGGCCCTTGGCGATGAGGCCGGCGGGGTGGCTGACGTCGGCCATGAGGACGGCGCCCACTTGGTCGGCGATGGCGCGCATGCGCTTGTAGTCCCAGTCACGGCTGTAGGCAGAAGCACCGGCGATGATGAGTTTCGGCTTGCACTCGAGGGCGATCTTCTCCATCTCGTCGTAGTCGACGCGGCCGGTTTCCTTGGCCACGTGGTAGGCAACGGGCTTGTAGAGCATACCCGAAGCGTTGACCGGGCTGCCGTGTGAGAGGTGACCACCGTGAGAGAGGTCGAGACCCATGAAGGTGTCGCCGGGTTCAAGCAGGGCTTGCATCACAGCCATGTTGGCCTGTGCGCCCGAGTGGGGCTGCACGTTGGCGAAGGTGGCGTTGAACAGCTGGCAGGCGCGGTCGATGGCGATTTGCTCGCTCTGGTCGACGATTTGGCAGCCGCCATAGTAACGCTTGCCAGGATAACCCTCGGCGTATTTGTTGGTCATGACAGAACCCATGGCTTCCAGAACCTGTTCACTGACAAAGTTTTCCGAAGCGATGAGCTCGATTCCGTGCATCTGACGCTCTTTCTCTTGGCGAATCAGATCAAAGATTTTTTCGTCTCTTTTCATGTTTGGTTTATGTTGATTATTGTAATTGTTTGATCGTTGATGCTGCAAATTTGCGAAATTTTATTGAGTCTGCGACAAAAAATCGAAATTTACTACCTTTGTCGCTTCAAAAATCCTGAACACGATGAAAAAATCACTGTTATTCGCCTTCCTATCCGTCCTGATGGCGGCCACTATTTCCTGCAAACACCAACCTCAAAACGACGAAACGTCTTCTATTGACTATGCCGACACTGCCTATTGGTATAGCATCGGTGATGAGAGCCATGCCGCTGACGTGTTTTATGTCTATCCTACCGTTTCGACCATCTCTTATCAAGACAACGGAGGCTCTTGGTATGCCGACATCACCCTCCCCGAAGTGCGTGAGGAGGCCAACGGCAACCAACGGTTTAACAAGATGCTCTATGGCGAATACAACTTCTATGCGCCATACTACAGACAAATGATCTTCGAGGCTTACCAGCAGCCTGATGCCATGTTGAATCAGATTATGGAGACGCCCGTCCAAGACATCAACGATGCCTTCCAATACTATATGACCCACTACAACCACGGACGACCCTTCTTCCTGATGGGTCACAGCCAAGGCTCGCAAGTACTTATTGAGTTGCTGAAACACGGCATGACCGCCGAGCAACGTCAACAGATGGTAGCGGCCTATTGCATTGGTTATCACGTCTATGCAAAGGATCTGGCCGCTTATCCCGAAGCCTTGAAACCAGCCACAGATAGTATCATGCAAGGCCTGATTATTTTCAACTCCGTGACCGACACGACAGCTATCGGCATGGTGTCGCGCGGTGATATGGTAGGCATTAATCCCACCACTTGGACGATGGACAACGACACCGTTCCTGCCGAGTTCCATTTAGGCATGGCTAAATACAATACAGCCCGCGACAGCGTTCTGATTGTCCCTTGCCCCACAAGGACTTTCCTTTACAAGCACACCACCGTCTGTCCCGACCTCGACCCCGAGATGGTCTTCATCCCAGCATACGAAGAGATGTTCCCGAAGGGCAACCTCCACTTCGCTGACTCGTGGTTGTTTGGCGGGAATGTCATCGAGAATATGCGGTGTCGGTTGAGACAATACAATTTTTGACTATTTTTGCGCCCAAAATTATTTCGACAAGCTCAATAACCTAAGTAACGATGAAGAATTTTGTTGAAGAACTCCGCTGGCGCGGAATGCTGGCACAGATGATGCCAGGAACGGAAGAACTCCTCCAGAAAGAAATGGTGACGGCCTACCTCGGTACTGACCCGACCGCCGACTCCCTGCATATCGGACACCTTTGCGGCATCATGATGCTCCGCCATCTGCAACACTGCGGCCATAAGCCCATCCTCTTGGTGGGCGGTGCCACTGGCATGATCGGCGACCCCTCAGGCAAGAGCCAAGAGCGTAACTTGCTGACCGAAGAGACCTTGCGTCACAACCAAGAGTGCATCAAGAAGCAGGTTTCGAAGTTCTTGGACTTCGAGTCGAAGGAACCGAATGCCGCCGAGTTGGTGAACAACTACGACTGGATGAAGGACTTCACTTTCCTCGACTTCGCCCGTGAGGTGGGCAAGCACATCACCGTGAACTACATGATGGCCAAGGACAGCGTGCAGCAGCGCCTCAACGGCACCGCCCGCGACGGTCTCTCCTTCACCGAGTTCACCTACCAGCTCCTGCAAGGCTACGACTTTCTCTACCTCTACCAGCATAAGAACTGTAAGCTGCAGCTGGGCGGTAACGACCAATGGGGCAACATCACCACAGGCACAGAGCTGATTCGCCGCACCTTAGGCTTTGAAAACGAGGCCTTTGCCCTGACTTGCCCGCTCATCACCAAGGCCGACGGCAAGAAGTTCGGCAAGACCGAGAGCGGCAACATCTGGCTCGACCCAAAGCGTACCACGCCCTACAAGTTCTACCAGTTCTGGCTCAACGTCAGCGACGAGGACGCAGAGAAATACATCAAGATCTTCACCTCGCTGGATAAAGAGACCATCGACGCCCTCATCGAAGAGCATAGGAAAGACCCGGGCATGCGCGTGTTGCAAAAACGTCTCGCTCAAGAGGTCACCGTGTTGGTGCACTCACAAGAAGCCCTCGATGCCGCCATCGAAGCCTCCAACATCCTCTTCGGCAAATCGACCAAGGAAGGTCTGGAGAAACTCGACGAAGCCACCTTCTTGGACATCTTCGACGGCGTGCCGCAGGAGCACATCGCCCGCACCGAACTCGAAGCCGGCATCCCGATTGTCGACTTCATGGCCGTCAACACGCAGATCTTCCCCTCCAAGGGCGAAGCCCGCAAGATGACCCAAGCCAACGGCGTGAGCGTCAACAAGGAGAAAGTCACCCTCGACAAGGTGATGACCCCTGCCGACCTCATCGATGGCAAGTACATCCTTGTGCAGAAGGGTAAAAAGAACTACTATCTGGTAGTGGTGGAATAATTCAAATGGATCTCCTTCCGATAGATTCCAAATACCGAATCAAGAAATCCGGGCGATCGGTTTGTATAATGGAGACACCGAGGTCAAGGATAGGGTCGTACACCGAGGCAGGATCGCCGCTGTCGTAAGCGCGGTCGTCGTCGTAGCCGCCGCAAAGCGAGGCCCAAATCGTATTGACCCACACCTTGGAACCAGAGGCAAGGACACGGCTGACCGTTTCTTTTACTTCGTCATTTAATTCATTGAAACACAGCTCATACGCCATCTGCGGCTCTTCACCATTGATATAACTCTCGAAAAGCATCTGGCACCAAGGAGAGCCATCGAGTGTAACCACGGGCATATACATCAAGTTGTGTTCATGCTCTGCGAGTTTCTGCTGGACCTCGGGCCAAAGATGCCCTCCTTTGATGAGCAGTTGGTCGGTCACGCCAAGTTCCTCTGCAATTTCAAGCACCTGGTCGTAGTACTCATAGCCTTGGTCCACATTCACCGTGATTCGGTCCTTGCATACCTCAAGTGCTTGTCTCAGTGTGGGTATCTTCAGTCCAGGGATGGCGATGCCATGACCACGTTTCAGGTCAAACTGAAGGAGTTCTTCATAGGTATAGTCACTAATGAGGCCGTGCCCCGTCGTCGTACGGTCGAGAGTACCATCGTGACAAAGTACCAAAACGCTGTCCTTGGTGCGTTTCAGGTCCAACTCCATCATGTCGACACCCATGCGAATCACCGATTCGATGGCAGGGATGGAGTTTTCGGGATAGTTGCGCCAGTCACCGCGATGGGAAACGACAACGACATACTGAGAATTAGGGTCATGCAAGGCCTCAACGACTTTGAGCGCCTTGTTTTCGGGTTCTGTCTTTTCAGCAACCTTGTCACTGGAAGCAGAACGACATCCAACCAGCCCCACGGTCATCAATAGCAGAGCGAGTGTGAAAAACCAATGTATTCTTGTTCTCTTCATTACGACCTATTTCTTCAGTGCCGCCTCGGCCTGCTTGATGGTGCCGCGCTCGCCGTTGATGAAGGCCACGACAAAGGCGTCAGAATACCCCAATTTTCTTACCTCTGCTTGGCGTTTCGTGGCTTCGGCCTTGTCGGTGAAACGCCCAGAGATGTAACGGAAAGCGCCGTTGTATTCATAAACCTCAACCTCTTTCACGCCACTGAAAGCCTTGTCGGTAGAAGCCACCTTTTTGTCACGGCTGGCAAACTGCACGCTGAAGTAGGTGTTGCCCTGTTCGGCAGGCTTCTCCTCCACCTCGGCCGGAGTGGTATGGTTTTCGGCCTCAAACTCACGCTTGTAATCCGCAAAGGCACGATACAAGGACAAGGCCATCTGCGTCTGGCCCTTCTCTGAGTTGAGGAATTGTTCCTCTTTCGCATGGTTTATGAAACCCAATTCCACAAGGATGCTCGGCATTGAGGTCTTCCAAAGCACCAGAAAACCAGCTTGTTGCACTCCCCTATCGTGGCGTCCCTTGGCAGAAAACTGTTTCTGTACCTTGTCGGCCAGGGTCAGACTTTGGCTCTGGTAAAGGCTCTGTGAAAGCGAAAAGAGGATATAAGCCTCAGTGCTGTTGGGGTCGAAGTTATCGTAGGCGTCGGTATTGTCTTCCAATAAGATAGCCGCGTTTTCCTTCTTAGCCACGGCCAGGTTTTTCTCGTTTTTCGACTCACCCATCACGAAGGTCTCCGCGCCATAGGCCGAATTGGGAGTCTCTGTAGAATTGCAGTGGATGGAGATAAACACGTCGGCATTGTTGCGGTTGGCGATGGCGGCACGCTCACTCAGCTCAACGAACTTGTCGGTGCTGCGGGTATAGACGACCTTCACGTCGGGCAGGTTCTCCTTGATGTAGTTGCCGAACTTCAACGCCACAGCCAAATTAATGGCCTTTTCGGTGGTCAACTTGCCCAAGGCACCCGTGTCCTTGCCGCCGTGACCTGGGTCGATGACCACGGTTTGTATCTTTTCGCCCTTCTGTGCCAAAACGCACAAAGGCAGCAGAAAAATCAGAATTAAAACACCAAATCGCGAAATCTTTCGTTCTAACATACTGAGTTCGTTTAATTATGCGCAAAGAAAGACTATCTTTGCAGCGAATTTCAAGCGTACAAAAGTAATCGTTTTCACTTTGTCAAAACGCACGACACATAAGAATTATTTTCAAACGGCAGCCTTTTCTCTGTTGGCCGTAATGCTCGTGTTGTTCTATGGCTGCAAGCAACTGTCTCATACTGAGAAAAATACATACGATTTCGAACAAACCGAGACCGACACGGTCGTTACGGTCAAGGAACGCATCGTCGACACGATCACGATGGTGTTTGACACCCCTTCGGCGGATACCCTTCCCACAACAGATTCTCTTTTCATCGCGTCTCTTGAAACGGATTCCATTAATGAGACGCAAAATTTTGCGTCTCTACAGGATACGTTGCAAAACGACACAACGATACAACGCCATCCTCGCCGCATCAAACCACCACGTTCCGAGTCGGCCATCGAGACGCAGGTCATCTGCTCGGCTGCCGATTCGTCGTATCGCGACATGAACCAAAAGAAAATCTATTATTACGGCAATGCGGAAGCCAAATACGATGACATCGAACTGACCGCAGCCTGTCTGGAATTCGACCTTGAAACCAGCACTTGCCGGGCATACGGTGTTGTCGATTCATTGGGCAAGTTACAAGGACGGCCTGTCTTCAAGCAAGGGGAGACGACTTTTGAAGCCGCGGAGATGCGATACAACTTCAGGACGAAGAAAGGCATCATCACCAAGGTGTGGACCGAGGAAAGCGGCGGTTACCTGCATGGCGAGCGCGTCAAACGCATGGACGACAATAGCATCCACATCCGCAAGGGTGGCTACACCACCTGCGACCTCAAGGACCACCCGCACTACCAGTTCAAGTTCACAAAGGCCAAGGTCATCCCCGACGACAAGATCGTCACCGGCCCGATTTACATGACCATCGCCGACATCCCCTTGCCCCTTGCCTTGCCGTTTGCCTTGATTCCCAACACCAAAGGCAAGAAGTCGGGCCTCGTCCTCCCCACCTACGGCGAGTCAGCTAACCGAGGTTTCTACCTTGAGAACGGCGGTTTTTACTGGGCCATCAACGACCACTACGACCTGCAGGTGCTGGGCGACATCTACACCCGTGGCTCGTGGGGTCTCAAGCCGACGTTCCGCTACAACAAACGATACAAATTCAACGGTGCTGTGGCCCTGGGCTTCGCTGTCAACAAGATTGGCACCAAAGGCGCTGCCGACTATCAAGAAAGTATGGATTTCAAGATCCATTGGAACCACAAGCAAGACCCGAAAGCCCATCCGCGACGCAACTTCTCCGCCGACGTCAACATCGTCAGCTCCAACTTCAACAAATACAACGCCCAGACCGTCAACGACCAGCTGAGCAACACCTTCCGGTCGAGTATCGCCTACCAGACCAACTTCGCGGGCAAGGTCTACCTCACCCTCAACGCCAGCCACAGCCAAAACACGTTGACACGACAGGTCACCGCTTCCTTGCCCGAGGTCACCCTCACGGTCAACACGTTCTATCCTCTGAAAAACGTCGGCAAGCCTGGTAAGAAGCATTGGTACCAAAGCATAAGCATGGGCTACACCATGAACAGCAAAGTCTATATCAACGACGTTGACACGGTGCTGTTCCATGGCATCACCGACAACTTTGGCGAATGGGCCAAGATGTTCGTCAGCAACCATGTACAGTCCGGCATATCGCACCGCATCCCCATCAACGCCAGCATCAAGCTGTTCAAGTATTTCTCTTGGAACAACACGGTGAACTTCAACGACTACATGTATTTCAAGCACACCGAGCGGCAGTGGATTATGGACAGCGACTCGACGGGGCACCTGCAAATCGATACGGTACATCGGTTCAGCAACCTCATCGACCTGAGCCTGAGCACCAACCTCACCACCAAGGTCTACGGTATGGTCAACTTCTCCCACGGTCCCATTCGCGCCATCCGACACGTGTTCACGCCGACCATAGGCTTCACCTATCGACCCGACTTCAGCGACCCGAAATGGGGCATCTATGGCTCCTATATCGATGGCAACGGCGTGGAACAAATCTACAACAAGTTTGCCAACGCCTTGTATGGCACGCCTTCGCAGGCACAACAAGGACTACTGACCTATAGTTTCGGCAACAACTTGGAAATCAAGGTGCCATCGAAGCGCGACACCATCACGGGCATGAAGAAAATCCCGATTCTGGAATCGTTCAGCATCTCGGGCAACTACGATGTCACCAAAGACTCGGTCAGATTCTCCCCCATCGCCATCAGCGGGCGCACCACCTTGTTCAAGAAACTGGGCATCAACTTCAGCAGTACCTGGGACCTTTATGCCGCCGACTCGTTAGGCCGCCGCACCAACCGCTTCGAGGTCGTCGAGAACGGACGGCTGTTCCGTAAGACAGGTTCATCGTGGCGATTCAGTCTCAGCTATTCCTTCAGTCAGAATGACCTCAAGAAACTGCAAGGCAAGAAAGGCAGCCAGGCTGTGCGTGACGAAATCAACGAAAACGCCCGCAGATCGGGTGCCTTCGACCCCGACGAGCTTGACGAAATCCTTGGCAACCCGAATGCTTACATCGACTGGACCACACCCTGGTCAGTCTCCATCAGCTACAACCTCACCTACACTACATCCTTGGCCTATGCCGCCTTTATGGGTATCTCCACCAACACCTATGTGCATACCATAGGCCTCAATGGCAATATCAACATCACCCCCAAGTGGAAGGTGAGCTTCTCGACCGGTTGGGACTTCGTGAAAAACAACATCACCTACACCAACATCAGCGTCTACCGCGACCTGCACTGCTGGGAGATGCGCTTCAACTGGATCCCGATCGGCAGCTACAAGAGCTGGAACTTCACCATCAACGTGAAGGCGCAGGCGTTGAAGGACCTCAAATACGAGAAGAAAAAAGACTACAGGGATAACTAACTATGGCCGATAGCTAATGGCCTATGGCCCGCCACACCCATAGGTTAAATCTCACGCCTTGGGTGAAGCGAGCCATTGGCTATAGGCCATAAGCTATAGTCAAAACAATTAAACAATTAAACCATCAACATTTCAACAAAATCATTACTTTTGTAGCCTCAAACCAATTAAAATAAACATCTATGAAAAAAGTATTTACCCTTATTCTCGCGCTGGCCATTGGTTTCGGCCTGAAAGCGCAGACCAGCCTTACCCAAGCCGTTGATTTCACAGCCACAGATATCCACGGCAACGAAGTACATCTCTTTGACATCCTCGATGGTGGCCAAGCCGTGGTCATCGACTTCTTTTTTGCTAACTGTGGTCCCTGCCAACAAGCCACTCCCAAAGTCGTAGAATCTTATTACACCATGGGGTGCAATATGCACGATGTGTTCTACATCGAAATCTCTGACCGCGATAGCGATGCAGTTTGCCTCAACTGGGTCAACAATTACGGAGTAGAATATCCTACCATTAGTGGCGCAGCAGGAGGAGCAGGAATTTGCAACACATACGGTATCGGTGGTTTCCCCACTGTCATCCTTATCATGCCTAACCATTCCATCGTCATCCAAGACCTGTGGCCCATCAGCAACGCCCAGACCATCGTCACGCAATTGGGACAACATGGTGTCATGCCACACGACTGCGACCCCGTCGTCGTTACCTACGACCCGCAAGTAGCACTCAGCGTCGACGAGGTGACCGAGAGCAGCATCACCGCCACCTTCACACCTAATGAAGACTGCGCTTCGTTCTACTATCTGTGCGCCACCGAAGCTGAGTTTACGGAATGGGTTGCCGCACTCGGCGAAGACCTCCCCGCTATTATGGAAGAGCACGGAGATGTTGAAACCACCACGTTGACCAGCATCTTCACTGGCCTGCTTCCTGAAACGGAATACTATGTCGTTGCCCTCCCCGTCGACCCCGATGGCAACTACGGTGAGCCTGTCTATGGGATTACCACTACATTTCCCTTACCGGTGGTTTATGACGAAACGCTGACATTCAGCCCAAACGAGGTGACGCTTCCTTACTGCGAAGTGACATGGATTACCGTTTACAACAACACAGCCGAAGACGCTACCATTGTGAAGATCTGCGATGAAATGGCTGAATTAGGCTTCTACATCGGTGAAGAAGCAGTGCTTTCATGTAATGAAACAGAGATCAACATTCCTCAAGGCGGTTCTATTGAACTCGGTATCGAGTGCTGTGTGACGGGCAAGAGCATCGTTCCTAATGTCGTCACCGTTTCGAGCAACCTGCCTGATGCACAATTCGTGGTCATGGTTGACGACACTTGGTCCGTTGGAGAGAATACGACCCTCATTTCCCTCTTCCCCAACCCCGCCAACGAAAGCGTGACCCTGAAGGGTGAAAACCTTGGCATGGTGCGTGTGTTCAACATGCTGGGCCAGATGCTGGATGAATTCGAAGCCAACGGCAACGAACTCAACATCAACACGACTGGCTACGAGAACGGCGTTTATGTCGTCAAGGCTGGCGAACAGACGCTGAGATTTGTTGTCAAGCATTAATGGAATGCTGAATGCGGAATTATGAATGCGGAATATGGCAAAGCCCAACATCGCTTCGCACTATTCCGCATTCTGCATTCAGCATTCATAATTAAATGAACATGAACCTTTTAATCCTTCGTTCCTCCTTCCAGACCGACGAATTCGTCAGGAAGGAATACGCCGAGCTGTTGCGAAGGCTGGAAAACGAATGTCATGCCGAGATTATGATCCTCGGTGATGAATTGGTAGAGACGCGATTAATCGCGTCTCTACAATGTTTACCTGATGCCGTTATGATTGCCACCGGCGGCGTGGAGAACCTGTTCAAACGCATCTGGACCGCCATCGACGTGGAGATGATGTGCACCCCAAACCGACCCAAAACCGTGACGATGATTGCCGACGGGCGCAACAATTCCTTGGCCGCAGCCTTGGAGATCCTGACCTACCTTGGCAATAACGGCATGGAAGGACGGATTGTGCATGGGACGAATGAAGAGATTGTTTCGGCTGTTTTGGAGACGTTTCAGGAAACGTCTCTACAAGGCCGAATCGGGTTGTTTGGGCAACCCTCCGATTGGCTCATCGCCAGCGGCGTGGACCGTGACCACCTTCGCCAACACTATGGCATCGAGACCGTCGACATCGACCTGCAACGCGTCAAGGACGGCATCAAAGCCGCATCACAGCCTGAGGCCGTTGAGATGGCACAAGCCCTCGCGAAACGCGCCAAAGCCATCCAAGAGCCTTCGGATGCCGACATGGTGGAGGCCGCCAAGGCTTATCTCGCCATCAAACGCATCTGCCAAGAGGAACGCCTGAATGCTATGACCATCCGTTGCTTCGACATCGTGAATGCCTGCGGCACGACGAGCTGCCTGGCATTGGCCCTGCTCAACGACGAGGGTATCGTGGCGGGCTGCGAAGGCGATATGCAGACCTTGATGAGCATGTATTTGGCCAAACGTCTGTGTGGCGAGGCGGCTTTCATGGCCAATCCGTCGCAACTCACCGACACGACCTCCATGCTGGCACATTGCACCATACCGTTGACGATGTGCGACGAGACTGTGATACGCTCGCATTTCGAGTCAAGCATCGGCGTTGCTATCCAAGGCCTGCTGCCGCTCACCGACTACACCTTATTTAAATGGGGCGGCCCGCAACTCGACCGTTACTTCGTCACCGAGGCACAAGCCTTAGCAACGCCTTACAGCAACCACTTCTGCCGCACGCAGATCACGCTTAACGTCAACCTGAAGCCTTACCTGCTGCAGCATTCCATCGGTAACCACCACGTCATCATCCGTGGACAACATGCCGACGAAATCAAAGCATTCATGCAGGCCAACGGCGTCAAGGAATGCTAACTTGAAGACATCTATAACAACAGAAAACCGCCCCGGATTTCCGAGACGGTTTTCTTATTAATGTTAGGTGTAAGATTACAACATCAGGAACGACATCATCACACCAGCAGCGACGGCCGAGCCGATAACGCCAGAGACGTTCGGGGCCATGGCATGCATGAGGAGGTGGTTCGACGGGTCGTACTTCTGACCTTCCACTTGGACGACGCGAGCGCTGTCGGGCACTGCCGACACACCAGCGGCACCAATCATCGGGTTAATCTTCTCCTTCAGGAAGAGGTTCATGAACTTGGCACCCAACAGACCGCCAGCGGTGGCCACAGCAAACGAGCAGGCACCCAGCACGAAGATCTTGATGGAGCTTGAAGTCAGGAACACAGAAGCCTGCGTGGAGGCACCCACGGTGAGACCCAAGACGATGGTCACGATGTCAATCAACGGGTTGGAGGCGGTGTTCTGCAGACGCTTCACCACACCCGATTCCTTGATGATGTTACCGAAGAACAGCATACCCAGCAGCGGCAGAGCCGTGGGGCTGATGAAGGTGGTCAGGATGAGGCCGACGATGGGGAACATGATCTTTTCGGTCTTGTTCACCATACGCGGGGCGGCCATCTTGATGAGACGTTCCTTCTTGGTGGTCATCAAACGGATGATAGGCGGTTGGATCACGGGCACCAGAGCCATGTAGGAATAGGCCGCGATGGCGATGGGGCCGATGAGGTTACGCGTGCCGTTCTGGCCGTTGGCCAAACGTGAAGACAGGAAGATGGCGGTAGGACCGTCGGCGCCGCCGATGATACCGATAGCGCCAGCCTCACGCAGGTTGAAGCCGAGATACAAGGCACCGATGAAGGTGATGAACACGCCGAGCTGTGCGGCGGCGCCGAGGATCATCAGCTTGGGGTTGGCGATGAGCGACGAGAAGTCGGTCATGGCGCCGATACCCAAGAAGATCAAAGGCGGATACACACCCGAGGTCACGCCGAAGTACAGGTAGTTCAACACGCTGCCCTTCTGGTAGAGACCTGTCTGGAGGTTCAGTTCGCCTTTTTGGAACACATCGGTCATAAAGGCCTTCACGGTTTCAACCTCATTGGCAGCCAGGCCAAATGCAGTCACATCAAGGCGGTCCACCTCCTTGATGGCCTCACTGAGCACCATGTGCTTGTCGCCTGGGTTGTCGCCAAACACAGCCACCAACAAGGCTTTGGCCGTGTCGGCGTCGAATGGCAAGTCTAACGGATTGGCGTTGTTGACGAAGTCCATGGCAGCGGCAAAGTCAATGCCGAAACCTTGGAAGAACGGGATGTTACCGCAGATGATACCCGTGCCGATGGGGATGAGCAGCATAGGCTCAAACTCGAAGCGGATGGCCAGGAAGATGAAGAGGATACCCACCAAAATCATGATGATGTTACCCAGCTTGCAGTTACGGAAGCCCGTCAGCAGCCAGAAGTTGTGCAAACCTTCGCTGAGACGTTCTTTCGTCGACATCTCCAGAGACTCATCCTTATTAACGGCTTGGATCTTGTTACTTTGTCTCTCCAAAGCGGTGATACGCTTATCAAGGCTATGGACTTGTTGGTTGAGTGCGTCTGTCTTCTCCGATTCGGCAACGATGGCGTCGGCGATTTCGGCCAACTGGGCGTTGCTCTCTTCGGGAGTCATCTCACTCACTTGCTCGGTCTGTCCGCCCATGTCGGCAATCCTGGTGGCGAACATCGGGTTGTTGACGACCGCGAGGTTCAGCAACAGCAGGAGCACCAACGAGCCGAGGATGACCGCAGGTCTTCTGTAAATACTTTTCTTTCCCAACATGGCCTTATCCGATTACGATTAAAGTATCACCTTGAAGCACATTGTCGCCCTGGCGGCAGTTGATGGCGGTAATGGTACCGTCGGTCTCGGCCAGCAGGTTGTTTTCCATCTTCATGGCTTCGTACATGAGCAGCTTGTCGCCTTTCTTCACGACGTCGCCTTGCTTGACGAAGATCTGCATGATGGTTCCGGGAAGCGGGGCAGCCATCTTGTAGCCGGCGCCACCTGCGGCAGCGGCCGGTTTCGGGGCAGCGGCCTGAGCAGGAGCACTGGCGGCAGGCTTGGCAGCGGGACGGGCCACAGGAGCCACGACCGGAGCGGCTTGCTCTTCCATTTCCACTTGATATTCAGTGCCATTCACATTGACAGTGGCGATGTTGCCCTCAATGTTCTGGACTTCCACTTCGTATGGTTTACCACTAATGGTGAATTTGAATTTTTTCATTTTTCTACAATTTAACGTTTCCAGTGTCTAACTCCGTAATTTTTGTCGTTCCATGAAGTCACCCTTCTGTCGATGGTGATGACGTTGGGCTCTTCGTCGTGGAGGTTGGTGGAGAGGTAGAGGGCCATGCCGATGGCAGCTTGCACCTCGGCAGGAATCTCGCCTTCGGCCACTTGTGCCACAGGCTTCTCCACAACCTTCTTCACCTCCTCCTTAGGGGCGTTTTTCTTGGCATCTTGCTTCTTAAAGTAGGAAGCCACACCGCGGAAAATGCTCGAAAGGATGAAGAGGGCGATGACGACGATGAGAAAACCAGCGATGGTGACAATCCAGCCTTTGGTGTAGACCCAATCTGCGTGAGCCAACAGTAATGCTATTTGTAACAGGTTCATCACTTTATGGTTTTATGGGTTACAGCGGGATGTTCGAATGTTTCTTCTCGGGATTGGCCAAACGCTTCGTCTCAAGGGTGCGGAGGGCACGGATGACACGGAAACGGGTGTTGCGCGGCTCGATCACATCGTCGATGTAGCCGAACTTGGCAGCTTCGTACGGGTTGGCGAACTTCTTGGTGTATTCATCCACCTTTTGGGCGACGAACTCGGCGCGCTCTTCGGGGTTCTCAATCTCGGCAATCTTCTTGCCATCGAGCACCTCAACGGCACCGCTGGCACCCATGACGGCGATCTCAGCCGACGGCCAAGCATAGTTGACGTCGTTGCGGAGCTGCTTGCAGCCCATCACGAGGTGAGAACCACCATAGGACTTACGCAGGGTGACGGTCACCTTCGGCACGGTGGATTCGCCGTAGGCATAGAGCAACTTGGCGCCGTGGACGATGATGCCATTGTACTCTTGACCCGTGCCAGGCAGGAAGCCAGGAACGTCAACCAAGGTCACGATCGGGATGTTGAAGGCGTCGCAGAAGCGGACGAAACGGGCACCCTTACGGGAGGCGTCGCAGTCCAACACACCGGCGAAGAAGGCGGGGTTGTTGGCCACGATACCGACCGACATGCCGTCGAAGCGGGCGAAGCCGACGATGATGTTCTTGGCGTAGTTCTTATGGATCTCGAGGAAGTCACCGTTGTCGACGATGGCAGTGATGATGTCACCGACATTGTACGGCTTGTTCGGGTTGTCGGGGATGATCTGGTTGAGGGCATCCTCCATACGGTCGATGGGGTCGTTGCACTCCACCAGCGGAGCAGTCTCCATGTTGTTCTGCGGGATGAACGACATCAAGCGACGGATGAGGCCGAGGCCTTCCTCTTCGCTCTCGACGGCGAAGTGGGCCACACCCGACTTCTGGCTGTGGATGCGGGCACCGCCGAGGTCGTCGGTGCTGACGTCTTCACCGATAACGGTCTTCACCACTTTCGGGCCAGTGAGGAACATGTAACTGCCAGCATTGGTCATGATGATGAAGTCGGTCAGGGCGGGGGAATACACGGCACCGCCGGCGCAGGGACCGAAGATGGCCGAAATCTGCGGGATGACACCCGAAGCGTTGATGTTGCGCTGGAAGATCTCAGCGTAACCGGCGAGGCTGCGTGAGCCTTCCTGGATACGGGCACCGCCCGAGTCGCAGATGCCGATGACGGGAGCGCCGACTTTCATGGCTTGGTCCATCACCTTGCAGATCTTGAGGGACATGGTCTCACTCAAGGCGCCGCCAAACACGGTGAAGTCCTGAGCGTAGACGTAGACGACGCGGCCGTCGATGGTGCCATGACCAGTGACGACGCCGTCGCCGAGGTACTGTTGCTTGTCGAGACCGAAATCGGTGGTACGATGGGTCACGAACATGTCAGTCTCTTCGAAGCTGCCTTCGTCGAGCAGGATGGCGATGCGTTCGCGGGCAGTCATTTTGCCCTTCGCATGTTGGGAGTCGATGCGCTTCTGGCCACCACCGAGGCGAGCCTCACCGCGCTTCTCCAACAATTCCTGAATCTTTTGTTCAATTAACATGATATATGATTTTTATTTGTTCTTGTTCTCGCAAAGTTCGGTCAGCACGCCGAAGGTGGATTTCGGATGCAGGAAGGCGATGCTCAGGCCTTCGGCACCGCCGCGCGGAGCCTGGTCGATGAGGCGGATGCCGGCTTCCTTGGCTTCCTCGAGGTGACCTTCAAGGTTCTCGACGGCGAAAGCGATGTGGTGCATGCCACCGCGGCCGTTGTTCTTCTCGATGAAAGCGGCGATGGTGCTCTCGGGGCAGGTAGGCTCCAAAAGCTCGATTTTGGTCTGGCCGCAACGCAAGAAAGCGGTCTTCACCTTCTGGTCGGCGATTTCTTCGACGGCGTAGCACTTGGTGCCAAGCAACGTCTCGAAGAAAGGAATGGCTTCGTCAAGACTGGTGACGGCAATTCCAATGTGTTCAATGTGAGAGGGTTGCATAATTATTCGAATAATTGATTGTTAAAAAATACGTATTTTGAATTTGGGGACAAAGGTACGACAATTAATTGAGCTTTACAATAAAAAAATGGAGGCAAATTCTTGCCTCCATTTTCTCATAATCAATGTTTGATTATTTATGCACTTTGCGGACGAAGCTCTCCACCTCGGGCACGCCGCCTTGGTAGACGAGGTAGCCGTCGTAAGGCTCTCTCGGGGTTATTTCGCTGTTGACGGGCGTGAGCATGATGTTCTTCACCTCTTCCCTGTCGTGCGTCTGGCCTAAGGCCCAGCCCAACTTGATGTAGGCGGTCTCGGCGAGCATGTTCTGGGCGGGGATGATGCCACGGTCCATGAGGTCACGGCCGGTGTCGTAGACAAACATGTGGGCATAGCCCCAGATGGTCTGCACGGTCATGTACTGATGCACGCCCTTGTCGGTGGCACGCTGGATGGCGTCGAACATGCCACGGTTGACGTGACCCAGTCCGGTGCCGTCCCAGATGATGCCCTGGTAGCCGTTGTCAACCAATGCGTCAAGCACATCGGGCTTCATGCCGGGATAGTAGTACAGGATAGCGACTCTGTCGTCGAAGGTCGGGATGATCTTCACGTCGCGGTCATTGCGGCGGTGGTTGTAGACCTCCTTGATCGGCACCACGCCATTCTTCCTGTCGACAGTGGCGACGGGCGTGTCGCCGATGGTACGGAAGGTGGAACGATAGCTGGAGTGCATCTTACGCACACGCGTGCCACGGTGCAGGAAGCCGTACTCGTCGGAGGTGGGACCGAACATGCAGACCATCACCTCGGCCACGTCGCCGTGACCAGCAGCGGTCATAGCATGCATGAGGTTCAAGGCGGCGTCGGATGACGGACGGTCAGACGAACGCTGTGAGCCGACCAACACGATCGGCACAGGCAGGTTTTGGCACATGAAGGTCAAAGCGGCAGCGGTATGGGCCAAGGTGTCGGTGCCGTGGCCGATGACGATGCCGTCGATGCCGTTTTGGATCTCCTCGCCAATCTTCTTGGCCAAGGCGATGTACTCCTTGGGCGACATGTTTTCAGAAAACACGGCGAACACCTTCTCGGTGTCGAGGTTGCAGATGTCGGCCAGCTCCGGCACAGCGCCATACAACTCACCGGGCGAGAAAGCGGGAATCACAGCACCCGTGCGGTAGTCCAGACGCGAGGCGATGGTACCACCCGTGCCGAGCAGCTTCACATGCGGAAGTCCTTCAGTATAAGGGAATTCCTTCTCCGGGATGTGGTAGTTGGCTTTCTTGTAATCGATCTCGACCATGCCCGTGATGGTGCTGATGTCGACGCCGATGTTGTAGCCCGTGTTGACCTTCATGACGATATGCTGGTCGTCCTGGAAGGCAGCGCGAGGCAGGATCGTGCCTTTGAAGAGGCCACCCGTGGTCTGGCACTCGGCCTGACTCCACACGCGGCAGTTGTATTTCTTGAGCACCTCAAGCGAGGCACCCCAATATCCTTGGAAAAAATCTTCAGCCATGTTCTTCTTTATTTGATGTTGTTAGCCAATTCTTTCATTTCGATGTTGCCCATCGCTTCCTTCATCTGACCCAT